>Ga0316204_10000591_pt1 | contig 127267 bp, 131 predicted proteins | sample 6monrhotite_MG_2_FD_205661 | JGI IMG/M metagenome (GOLD analysis project Ga0316204, IMG submission 205661) | Microbial mat bacterial communities from mineral coupon in-situ incubated in ocean water Damariscotta River, Maine, United States -... | ecosystem: Environmental > Aquatic > Marine >...
CACGGCATATTGACCCCCGATGAGGCCTATGACAGCAAAACAGAACCAATGAGATTGGCAGCCTAAATGAAACCCTGATCCACCTTAACAAGGCTGCAAAATGGTCGAAAATCTAGGACCACCTCTACCATGGCACTTGACCATTTCAGGTTGGTGAATCCGAACTCGGTGACGGCCCCAGTCTATCGAAACGCACGGGATCGCGAAATCGCCACCACGCTTTATGAACGCTTGCCGGTTTTGGTTGACCGCTCAACTGGGTCGGAAATCAAAGCTTGGCCAGTTCGGTATGCAACGCTCTACCACATGGCCAACGACTCGGGGCTCTTCAGAACGGTGCAGGAATTGCAGGACAACGAGGGTGCCTGGCCGGAGGCTGGTGGCGCTTGGGGAAGTGCGCAAGGCAAGTGGGTGCCGCTTTTTGAGGGCAAGATGGTGCAGGCTTTCGATCATCGCGCATCAGGGATCACAACCGTTGATGCCAATCTGCACCGGAGCGGCCAAGGCGCGGCAATTACCGACCTCCAGCGGCATGACCCAAACCACGTTGTGGCGCCGCGCTATTATGTTCTTGATCAGGGTGCTCTGAAAACTGAACTGGCCATCAAAGATGTCACCTCGACGACCAATACGCGTTCGCTGATTTCATGCATCATCCCAGCCTTTGGCGCGGGACATACGTTGCCAGTTCTGAGGGTGGAGATCGAGGACCCGGCTGCAAGGGCAGAGACGCAAGCAATTCTTGCAGGGATGCTGAACAGCACGATCCTCGATTTTGTCGCGCGCACCAAGATACTGAGCAACCACGCAAGCTGGTATGTCCTCGAACAATTACCAGTCGTCGACAAGTTGGCACTAGAAACCACCCGGTTTGGCCCAAAAAGTGCTGCTGAGATCGTCAGGGAGATTGTTCTCGAAATGACCTACACGGCTCATGACATGGCTGCATTTGCGGCTGATATGGGCTACGTCGATGAACACGGGGCTGTACGTCCGCCGTTTGTTTGGGACGATGAGCGGCGTTTCGTCTTACGGGCAAAGCTGGATGCAGTCTTCTTTCAGCTTTACGGAGTCACCGACCGAGACGACATCCGCTATATCTATTCGACATTCCCCATCGTGGAGCGCGAGGAAAAGGAAGCCTACGGCGGGACGTATCGCACATGCGAGTTGTGTCTTGCCTATATGAACGCCCTTTCCGCCGGAAACCCCGACGCGGAGACCAGGCTATGAGCGACGAAGAAAAGATCATCGAGAAGATCGCAATCATCGCTCAAGGCTGTTTTCAGAAACACCCCGTCGTCATTTTGGGAAGCGGTGCATCGGTCGTGCATGGTCTGAGGGGGATGGGTGATTTGGCACAATACCTCCGGGATCACATCGAACCTGACGAGGGTGAGGAAACCGATGCTTGGCTGCTCATTCGAACGGCTTTGGCGGACGGTGATGGCCTTGAAGAAGCACTTCTTAAGACGACAGCGCCGCTGACGCTCGTAAGGAAAATCGTCGCACTGACATGGCAAGCCATTGCAGAAGACGACCTTGCCCTGATGGGCCGAGCGGTCAAAGGAGTGGAGCGGTTCAGTTTGGCTGATTTGCTTGCTGGGATGTTCAAAAGCACCCATATGATCGCAAATATTGTTACGCCGAACTATGACCGCGTTGCAGAGTACGCATCTGATATTTCGGGATATTTTCATACGGCAGGTTTCGCACCGGGGATAATTCGGCATCGGGAAGGTGCCGAAGCAATCTTTTTGCGACGAGGCGCGCATGCGGCAAGAACAGTCAGGATCTGGAAGGTTCACGGCTCGCTTGATTGGTTCGCAGATTCTTCAGGTCGTGTGGTGTCTTTGCCGATTTCGGACAAGCTGCCAGACGCCTTTGATCCACTTATTGTGACACCTGGGGTTAGCAAGTATGAACGCACCCATGACGAGCCTTTTCGGTCAGCTATTCAAGGCGCAGATGGTGCTATGGATCAAGCGGAGGCGTTTCTTTGTGTGGGATACGGTTTCCGTGATCGACATATCCAGCCGAAAATTGTCGAAAGATGCAGACAGCGCAATGTTCCAATCGTGATCTTGGCACGCACGCTCACGGATGAGGCCAAGGGTTTTCTCGCGGACAGTGCGGGGCAAGCATACATGGCACTCGAGCGCGACGGGAACGGAACACGACTGTTCTCGCCTGATTACCCAGATGGCGTGACAATAGCCAAACCCGACCTGTGGTCGTTCGATAGTTTCAACAAAATGGTCTTGTGAGGTGGCAGATGCCGATTTTTGATTATGACGACGGTGAAGCCTTAGGGAAGATCATCGCTGTGGACACCGCGATAGTCGTTGTCAGAGTTGACGAGCTTGAACGACTAAAACGTGTGCAGGTTAACCGATTGGTTGCAATTCAAAGCAGCAAAGCAGGCCAGCACTTGGTTGGCGTCGTGTCTCGGATTACGCGAAGGGCCCCTGAAATCACGCCAGATGCGTCTGAGGCTAATCCTGATGAAGTTATTGAGTTGCCGGAAAACAATCTGGTGCGTGTTTCGTTGATTGGGACCCTGATCGACAAACAGGGCTTGCTCGAAAATGTCTTCAGGAGGACCCTTGAAACTGTACCTGAAATTGATGCGAACTGTTTTGCTCTTGAGGGAAAGCGTCTCACTGATTTCATGCAAGTAATTTCGAACGTGACCGGTGACGGTCCTCAACTTGAGTTGGGCAAATACACGCTTGATGAAAACGCTACCGCTTTCCTTAACGGAAACAGGTTATTCCAACGTCATGCCGTGGTCGTCGGCAGCACAGGGTCCGGGAAGTCATATACGACCGCTCGGATGCTGGACCAAGTTGCCGCGCTGGAGCAAGCCAACGCCATTTTGTTTGATATCCACGGTGAATACAAAACGCTTAACGGAGAAGAGTTTCGGCACTTGCGCGTAGCTGGTCCAGGCGATCTTGATCAAGATCACGGGCTTGATGATGGAGTTCTCTACCTTCCATATTGGCTTCTAGGGTATGAGGCGATGGTGTCTCTTTTCGTTGATCGTTCCGACCAGAATGCGCCTAATCAAGCGATGGTGATGGCCAACAGTATCACCGATGCCAAACGGAAATATCTTGAGGACAAAAAACACTTAGAAGTCTTGGCAAATTTCACGGTAGACAGCCCAGTGCCATTCCCACTTCAAGAAATTCTTGACCGCCTCAATCATCTCGACACCGAGCGTGTTGCCGGTGCCAAGGCGGGCACCGACAAGGCGGGGGACTTCAACGGCAAACTGAGCCGACTTATTGCGCGGTTCGAGGCAAAGCATTTGGACCGCCGTCTTGGCTTTCTTTTCCGACCGCACGCAGAATGCATGGATATGGAGTGGCTACCAAGGTTGGCACACGCTTTGACTGGAAGTCGAGGAACGCAGAATGATAACAAAGGCGGCATCAAGATTATTGATTTTTCGGAAGTTCCTTCCGACATATTGCCATTAATGGTCAGTCTTCTTGCGCGGCTTGTTTTCAATATCACGCAGTGGACGCCGATCGAGAAGCGTCATCCAGTTGCTTTGTTCTGCGACGAAGCGCATCTCTATATCCCTGAGCGAGCCGGACGCGATGGTGTGGATGATATTTCAGTCGGTATATTCGAGCGCATCGCCAAGGAAGGCCGCAAGTATGGCGTTGGGCTTGTGGTCATCAGTCAGCGACCATCGGAAGTGAACCGAACAGTCTTGAGCCAGTGCAACAACGTGATCGCCATGCGTCTAACGAATGGTGACGATCAGAATGTTATCCGACGACTTTTGCCGGATAGCCTTGGCGGTTTTGGGGATCTGCTGCCGGTTCTTGATGTTGGTGAAGCACTGGTTGTTGGTGATGCAAGCCTCTTGCCCACAAGGGTCCGCGTTGGAGAACCTAAATACAAACCGAACAGTGCAACGATCGACTTTTGGGACCGTTGGGCGGGCGAGGTGCCGGATTCCGACATCGCAGGAGCTGTTCTTTCGTGGAGACGTCAGAGTGCGCGTTAGCGAGGAGATCATTGTTAAACATCTAGGTTCCACGTTCTGATCGGCGCCTTCGAGGATACTTGCCGTTTTTTACCAGCCTTATGTTGTTATCCAGCTTGGTCACTTCGGGCAGCCACTTCCAGTCTTCATACTTGTCACCAGTCTGGCGTAAATGTGTGTAGCGCTTCAACGACGTCCATGATCGATGGCCCGAGTTCGCAGCGACGTGCGGTATGTTCAGGCCGAGCTCGAATAAGCGCGAAACACCGTCGTGGCGCAGATCGTGGAAGTGAAGGTTCGTGATTTCAAGCAGTTTGCAAGTGCGCGTGAATGCGGCGCTGATCGCATCCGTTGAGTAGGGAAATATCTGCTCGACTACTCTGGGCATTACCTGAATAACTGCCAGCGCATTTTCATCAAGGTCGCACCAGACGTCGTTGCCGATCTTTTCGCCCGGGTTTTTCATGTCGCGCACAAGTACTCGTTGTCCATCGGCGTCCAAATCATCCCACCTGATGCGGATGATTTCCTCTTGTCGCCGGGTAGAGAAGATGGCGAAAGCGATGATCCGGTGCATGGGAATGGACGATGGACGGCGCTTCGATCGGTCAAGAAAGTGCTGCATCAGTTGATCGAGTTCGTCGAGGGTAGGGCGGCGGTCGCGCTCCCGGCTCTTGCCAGTGATGCCGAGCCTGTCGCTGACCTTGCGGGCATCTTCCATGGCCTGCTGGTTCAGCGGATATCCCCACGCTGGTCTGGCGATTGAGAATACGGCAGCCAGATGTGACATGTAATTTGAGACGGTTTGTGGTTGCACGCCCGTATCCAGCTTTTCTTGCGCGAATGCGACGATGTCAGTGCTGGTGATCGCGTCGCAGTGCATATCCGCGATATCAAACGTCTTGATGCTCTTCAGAACCTGAGTTTTGGTCCGACCGATCTGTTTGTTGCTTTCGCGGACATACCTGTCGATGGCATCGGCCAAGGTCGGTGTCTTCTTGCTTTTCGGCTGAGTTTTGAGCGCGTCGAGAGTACCGGGTCGCGCAAGAGTTTCCTCGCGGTTTTCAATCCAGGCTGCTGCTGTCGATCTGCGCTCGAAAGTCTGGCTCTCACGGAGTAATACCTTACCTTGTCGCATCACTGAAATTTGTGCGAGCCAAGCTACGGTGCCATTCTTACGGCGACGCTTTATGATTGTGCCCATAATTTACAACATGGTCTTTCATTTTACAACGCGTGTTGTAAATGTAGCATAAAACGGGGCCGAAAGGCAAGATATCGAACACGGACGAGCATGAAGGTTTGGAGTTAAGTATTGGAAAAGGCGGTAAAATCGCATATTGGCGTAAGCGCAAGATTATCCGTCGCTCCGATGATGGATTGGACTGACCGCCACTGCCGGTACTTGCATCGTCAGCTCAGCACTCAGGTCCTGCTGTACACCGAAATGGTGACGGCGCCAGCGCTGGTGCGCGGCCAGGCGCTGCATTTGCTGGATCACGATCCCACAGAACATCCCGTGGCGCTTCAGCTTGGCGGCTCCGAGCCGCGGGAACTTGTGCAGGCCGCGCGGTTGGGCGCGCTGGCGGGGTATGACGAAATCAACCTCAATTGCGGGTGCCCGTCAGATCGGGTGCAGTTCGGCACTTTCGGTGCCGTTCTGATGCGCAGCCCCGCACGCGTGGCCGATTGCGTGGCCGAGATGCGGGCCGCGGTCGATGTTCCCGTCACCGTCAAGTGCCGCATTGGCGTGGACGATCAGGACCCCGAAACCGTCTTGCCAGAATTTCTTGCTCAGATCGTCGCGGCAGGGTGCGAACGGGTCACGATCCACGCGCGCAAAGCGTGGCTGCAGGGTCTCAGCCCCAAGGAAAACCGCGATATCCCGCCGCTTGACTATGATCTGGTCATGCGGATGAAGGGGCTGTTTCCCAACCTGCATATTTCGATCAATGGCGGGATCGAAACGCTGGATCAGGCAAAGGCGATGCTGGACGCGGGGCTTGACGGTGTGATGATCGGGCGCGCGGCCTACCATCAGCCCGCCGACATCCTGTGTCAGGCAGACCGGCGCATTTTTGGCGGCGGTCCGGATACCAGCGCCGAGGCGGCCGTTGCGGCGATGCTGCCTTATATCGAAACGCACCTCGCCGGTGGTGGCCGTCTGCACCAGATCACGCGCCATATGCTGGGTCTGTTTGCGGGCCGCCCCGGCGCCCGCGGTTGGCGACGCACGCTCAGCGAAGGGGCGACCAAACCCGCCGCTGGCCCTGAACTGGTCGAGGCGGCACTTGCCTGTGTGCACATACTGGCCCCCGAGGCCAAAGCGGTGTAGCAGGCACGGACCTTTTCAAGGAGATCGCCTGTGCCCGACCTGTCCCTTGTTTTTCAGATGCTGGCCCTTCTGGCTGTGATCGGTGCCTTTGCAGGCGTGTTGGCCGGCCTCTTGGGGGTCGGCGGCGGCATCGTATTGGTGCCAGCATTCTTTTATGCGTTTCAGACACTTGGCTATGACGGACCGGCCCTCATGCAGATGTGTCTGGCGACCTCGCTTGCGACGATCATCGTGACTTCGCTGCGCTCGGTCATGAGCCACAACAGGAAGGGGGCGGTTGACTGGGACATCCTGCGCACATGGGCACCGGGGATCGTGATCGGGGCCGTGCTGGGCATGCTGGTGGTGGCGCAACTGCGCTCAAGCACCTTGCAGGCGATCTTTGGCATCCTGGCGTTGATTGTGGGCCTTTACATGGGGTTCGGACGCAAGGACTGGCGGCTGGGGCAGGCGATGCCCGTTGGGGCCGGGCGGGCCGCGCTTTCGCCCTCAGTCGGCTTTCTGTCGGTTCTGATGGGCATCGGCGGGGGCAGTTTCGGCGTGCCACTGATGAGCCTGTTCAACGTGCCGATCCACCGCGCCGTGGCGACGGCCGCCGGCTTTGGTGTGCTGATCGCGGTGCCGGCGGTCATCGGGTTCTTGCTGGTCGACATGCCCGGACCGGTGCCGCCCTACACGATCGGAGCGGTCAACCTGATTGCCTTTGCAGTGATCATCGCGATGACACTGATCACAGCCCCCTGGGGGGTCAAGCTGGCCCATGCGATGGACCCCGGTCCGCTCAAACGCGTGTTCGCGGTGTTCCTGGTGCTTGTCGCCCTGAACATGTTGCGCAAGGCGGTTCTGGGGTGAGTCTTGCGCGCGATGGCTTTGTCGTCTTTGACGCCGATCCGCGCGTGACAGACTGGGCCAAGGCGGCAGGGCGTGCAGCCACCAGGCTTGCCCGCGAGCCCGTCATCCGTGCGCAAAACATGCGCCACGGCGACACCTGGTTTGTCGGTGTCGATGCCCTGCCCAACGGGCCAGAGGGCGAGGTCGGTGGCGTTGCCCTGCGCGGGCCATGGCAGGATCATGTCGCGCCGGTGCCGCTGCACACGGGCCAGTTGTCGATCATCTATCCCGGATACCCCAAACGCGATCCGGATCAGAGCGAGGCAAACCACCGCTATCGCATCACCCGCGCGGCGGCGCATGTGGATGGCCTGTTGCCCGAAGGGCGCGCGCGACGCCGCTTTGCGCGCGAATTTCATGCCTATATCCTCGGACTGCCCCTGAACCCCTCAGGCGCGGCACCCACGGTAGTCTGGCCGGGCAGCCATGTGATCATGCAGGCCGCACTGGCCGAGGCGATTGGCGGGCGCCCCATCGCCGAGGTCGATCTGACCGAGGCATATCACGCAGCCCGGCGCGCTGTTTTTGACAACTGCGACCCCATCCCGATCCATGCGTCACCGGGGCAATCCTTTCTGATCCACCGTTTTGCCCTGCACGGAACGGCCCCCTGGCAGGGCCCCGTCGGGCCGGGACGCATGATCGCGTTCTTCCGCCCCGAATTCAGCAATCCGAACGACTGGCTCAACGCCTGAGACACGCCTTACTTTGGCCCAGGAATGCCGCTAGAGTGTGCCCAGTCAGAGGTGCAGGTTTGAGCATGTCGCATCCCAGTTCCGTTAGCCGTCGCCAGGTATTCTACATCCCCGGCTATGACCCGATTCACCCCCGCCGCTACCGCGAGCTTTATCGAAAGGAAGGCGCCGCTCAGGCGGCGATTTCGGGCTATGACATCGCGCTGAAACCCGCCCCCTCGGGGCCGCATTACGGCTGGCAGGTGGACGCGGTGATCGACCAGAGCCCGGTGCATGCGGATGTCACCGTGCTGGTCTGGTCCGACATCGTGCGCGACAGCATGGCCACGTCGATCCCGGCCACCTATGCTCAACTGGTGCGCACCGCGTGGACCTATATCGCCAGTGGTGCGCTGCGTCGCCTGATGCGCCTGCGCAAGGGGCCGGTCATTGCCGCCCTTTACCCGGTTGGCATGTTGCTGGTGCAGGCGTTGTTGGCACTGCTTTTATGGTGGCTGGCATGGCGTATCGGGGCCTGGGCGCTGGGCACCGCTGGCGGCTGGGTCGGAGCATCGCTTGGTGCTGCTGCATTTGTGCTGCTGCTGCGCTGGTTCAAGGCAAAGGACAACAGGATATTCGCCTATTACCTGATGCACGACTATGCCTATTCCGCCGCCTCGAACGGGGCCATCCCGGCTCTGCTACAGGCGCGGATGGCAGAGTTTCAGGCCAGCATCGCGGACGCCTTGCAAGGCGATGTGGATGAGGTTCTGATCGTTGGCCATTCGTCAGGGGCGCATCTTGCGGTGTCGATCCTTGCCGATCTGATCCGCGCCGGACAGGCACCCCGGGATGGTCCGACGCTGTCTTTCCTGTCGCTGGGGCAGGTGGTGCCGATGGTTTCCTTTCTTCGGGATGCGCACCGCTTGCGCGCCGATCTGCGCTATCTGTCCGCGCGGGACGAACTTGTTTGGGTCGACGTGACGGCCCCCGGCGACGGCTGCGCCTTTGCGCTGTGCGATCCGGTGGCTGTGTCGGGCGTGGCGCCGGTCGCCAAACGCTGGCCACTGGTCTTTTCGGCACAATTCACCAAAAGCCTCAGCCCCGAACGCTGGTCCGAACTGCGCTGGCGCTTCTTTCGGCTGCACTTTCAGTACCTGTGCGCCTTTGATCGCCCGCTGGACTATGACTATTTCCAGATCACGGCCGGACCGGTGACGCTGGGCGACAGATATGCCGACAGACCCCCGTCCAAGTCGCGCATTGACGTGCCGGTGTCCAAATACACCTCGATTGCCGCATGACGCCACCCAAACCCGCCAGCCGCCCGGACCGTGTGTCGCTGTGGCGCTATACGCAGCTGTTTCGAACTGACATCCTGTCGGCCCAGCCTGCGCGGCTGTATCGTGCATGGATGGCCGAATTCCGTACGCCGTTTTTCCGCAGCTTTCTGATGAACCAGCCCGCGCTTGTCAAAACCGTGCTCAGGGACCGCCCCGAAGACTTTCCCAAATCCGACCGGATCGGCGAAGGGCTGCGCCCGCTTTTGGGCAATTCGGTGTTCCTCACGAATGGAGAGACATGGAAGCGGCAGCGGCGCATCATCGACCCGGCCTTCGAAGGGGGCCGCCTGCGCGAGACATTTCCGGCGATGTGGGACGCATCCGAGGCGGCGGCGGGGCGGCTGCGCGAAGGTGAATGCGAGATAGAGGCGCAAACCAGCCATGCGGCAGCGGATGTCATCTTTCGCACGCTGTTTTCCATTCCGATCGAAAACGAACTGGCATCCGCCGTGTTTGAGGCGTTCCGCACCTACCAGCGCAGTCAGCCGATCCTGAACCTTGCAGCCTTTGTGCCGCTGCCGCGTTGGATGCCGCGACTGTTTCGCCGTGACACCCGTGCCAGCGCGGCCCGAATCCGGGATCTGATCGGGCAACTGGTCGCGACACGCGCGGATGAAATCGCATCCGGTACAGCACCTGCCGATCTGGCGACCAAGATCATGACCACGCCCGATCCCGTCACCGGCGAGACGTTTTCACCCGAAGAGATGGTGGATCAGGTCGCGATCTTCTTTCTTGCGGGTCATGAAACGAGCGCGTCTGCGCTGGCCTGGGCGCTGTACCTGATGGCGCTCTATCCCGACTGGCAGGCAAAGGTCGCCGCCGAGGCGCAGGCGCTTGAGAGGTGCGATTTTGCGGTGATCTCCAAACTGGGCATCACGCGCGATGTGTTCCGCGAAACCCTGCGCCTGTACCCGCCCGTGCCGATGCTGGTGCGCGAAACCATGCAGGATGAACGCTTTCGCGACCGGCTGGCGGCGCGCGGCAGCCAGCTGGTGATCAGCCCCTGGCATCTGCACCGCCATGAACGGCTGTGGGACCGCCCGGACGAATTCGACCCCGCCCGCTGGCATACCGAGAACGGCAAGTCCTGCCAGCGCGATGCGTATATCCCTTTTTCGGCAGGTGCGCGGGTGTGCACAGGGGCCGGTTTCGCGATGGTCGAGGGCGTGCTGATTCTGGCCCGCCTGTTGCGCGATTTCGAGGTCGAAGTGATCGAGGGCCGTGATCCGGTGCCCGTTGCGCACCTGACAGTGCGCGCGCGGGACGGGATATGGCTGAATTTGCGCAAACGGCAGCGCTAACATGGCGTCGCCGGGATTAACGCAAGGCTTTTAATGGTTTAGGTGTCACCTGAACGAAAACACACCCCGGAGAGACAAATGCCAGATTTTGCCAAGATGCGCGACCAGATGGAAAAGGGTGCGGGGTTTATTGCGGCGCTCGATCAGTCCGGCGGCTCGACCCCCAAGGCGCTGGCGCTTTATGGGGTGGATGCAGGTGACTATGACGGCGAAGAGGCAATGTTTGCCGAAATCCAGAAAATGCGCGCGCGCATCATGTCGGCGCCGGATTTCAACAGTGCGCGGGTGATCGGCGCGATCCTGTTCGAAAAGACGCTGGGCGAGGCTGTCGATGGTCAGGCCGTGCCCGCCTACTTGTGGGAAAAGCGCGGCGTTGTTCCGTTCCTCAAGATCGACAAGGGCCTGCGCGACGAAGGCGACGATGTGCAACTGCTCAAGCCCATTCCGGGTCTTGCGGCGACATTGGCCGAGGCCAGGGACATGGGCGTTTACGGCACCAAGGAACGCTCGGTCATCAATGCCGCGAACGCAGCCGGGATCAAATCAATCGTCGCCAACCAGTTCGATGTGGCCCACGAGGTCATCGCGGCCGGAATGGTCCCGATCATCGAGCCCGAGGTGAACATCCATTCCGCAACCAAGGCCGAAGCCGAGGCGATGCTTGCGGATGAACTGATGGCCCACACCGAAACGCTGGGGCCTGGTCAGGACATCATGCTGAAACTGACCCTGCCGGAACAACCGGGTCTTTACGACGCACTTGCCGACCATCCCCGCATGGTGCGCGTGGTTGCATTGTCGGGCGGGTATTCGACCGTTGATGCCAGCGCGCGTCTTGCCCGAAACCACAAGATGATCGCCAGCTTCAGCCGTGCACTGACCGAAGGGTTGCAGCGCGACATGAGTGATGCCGAGTTCGAGGCGGCCCTGGGGCGCAATATCGCGATGATCCACGAGGCGTCCATCACCTGAGCGCCCTGGCGCGCGCCGTCCCGCGTTGGTGCTCGTCTAGCGTTTCAGACGCGCACTGCGTCCACCGCGACGTGTTGTGGGGGCGGCCTGCCGGGTTGGCAATTCGGCCATGATCGCACTGCGCGCTTCGGCGCTCATCCGGCTCCACGCCCCGATCTCGTCGATCGAGCGTGCACATCCCGCGCACAGGCGCGTTTCGGGGTGGATCACGCAAACCTGTACACAGGGGCTTTCGATCTCGTTGCGCTTCCACACAAGATTGCTCGGAACCGTGTCGCTCATGCCTGCCTCTTTATCACTGCCAGCCGGTCCAGCAGTCCTTGCAGAATATACCCTGCGGCCACGTGATCAATGACCTCTGCGCGACGTTTGCGTGTCGTATCCGCCTCTAGCAACGCCTTTTCGGCCGCCACCGTGCTCAGGCGTTCATCCCAGAATGTCACGGGCCCGTCCCACAGCCTGGCAAAATTGCGCGCAAAGGCCCGCGTGGACTGGCACCGCGGCCCTTCGGATCCGTCCATGTTGCGCGGCAACCCCAACACCAGCCCGCCGACGTTGCGGTCCGCGATCAGGGCCTGCAAACGCGCCGCATCCACCCCGAACTTTTTGCGCCGCACGGTTTCCAGCGGGGTGGCGACAGACCCGAACGTGTCCGAAACCGCGACCCCGATCGTCTTGTCGCCCAGATCCAGCCCCATCAGCGCGCGCATCGGGGGCAGGGCGGCGGCAAATTCGTGGGTGTCATCCGTGATCATGGCAGCCCGGCCGCTGTCAATTCGGTGCCGGAAACCCCAACGTCCCTGCGCTGACCGCGACACACGCCCAGATCACCGCCCGCCGCAGCGCGGGCATCCGTTTGATCCCGTCCCCGCGCGCCCATCAGAACCGCCGCAACGACCAACATCAGACCTGTCGTGATGATCCAGAACAGCATCAAGCCCCCCACCGCGTCATGTGACCTCGTGTAACCACTGGATTGCCCAAGCAAAAGGGACAAAGCGGCGCGCCGGTGTCGCAACCACACACAGGTTCGGCACCGGCGGTGCCGCACGTGTCGCATATTTGACAAAAAGTGCCGCCCGCGCTGGCCTTTTTCTTTAGCGTAGCGGTCATTACACATTCAAAGAGCCGATCCCTGATTCCAGTGCCGGAGCGATGCGCCTCATGAAACGATATTCCGCCTTTGCCATCGCGCGCGAAGCCGCACGTTATCACGCCGGTTGGGAACGGGCATGGCGCGCGCCGGACCCCAGGGCGAAATACGATGTGATCATCATCGGGGCAGGGGGCCATGGCCTTGCCACTGCCTACCACCTTGGCAAAAACCATGGGATCACCAATGTCGCCATCCTCGAAAAGGGCTGGCTGGGGGGCGGCAATACCGGGCGCAACACAACGATCATCCGCTCCAACTATCTTCAGGATCCGTCGGCGGCGATCTATGAAAAATCCCGCTCGCTCTATGAAACGATGTCTCAGGATCTGAACTACAACGTCATGTTCTCTCCGCGCGGCGTCATCATGCTGGCCCAGACCCAGCACGAGGTGCGCGGCTATCAGCGCACGGCCCATGCCAACGCGTTGCAGGGGGTGAAAACCGAATTCATCGGCCCCCAAAAGGTCAAGGACCTGGTGCCGATCATCAACATCGACGGCCCGCGCTACCCTGTTCTCGGCGGTCTCTGGCAGGCGCGTGGCGGCACGGCGCGCCACGATGCCGTGGCCTGGGGCTATGCGCGGGCCTGTTCGGACATGGGCATGGACGTTATCCAGAAATGCGAGGTCACCGCGATCCGCCGCGAAGGTGGCAAGGTCGTGGGCGTGGACACGTCAAGAGGTGCGATTGATTGCGCCAAGCTGGGCATCGTCGTCGCGGGCCATTCGGGCGATGTGGCGGGCATGGCGGGTTTCCGACTGCCGATCGAGTCGGTCGCGCTTCAGGCGCTGGTGTCCGAGCCAATCAAACCCTGCATGGATGTGGTGGTGATGGCCAACACCGTGCATGGCTACATGAGCCAGTCCGACAAGGGCGAGATGGTGATCGGCGGCGGGACGGACGGCTACAACAACTACACCCAGCGCGGCAGTTTTCACCATATCGAGGAAACGGTGCGCGCCCTGATCGAAACCTTCCCGATGATCAGCCGCCTCAAGATGCTGCGCCAATGGGGTGGGATCGTGGATGTGACGGGCGACCGCTCGCCCATATTGTCGAAAACCCCGGTGGACGGTGTGTTCATCAACTGCGGCTGGGGCACCGGCGGGTTCAAGGCAATTCCCGGATCCGGCTGGGCCATGGCCGAGTTGATGGCAAAAGGGGCCTCTCCGCTGACCAAGGAATTCTCACTCGACCGGTTCAGGGCGGGCAAGTTCATCGACGAGAGTGTCGCGGCAGGGGTGGCGCACTGATGGCGCAGACAAGGCCAGCGCCCGCCCCAGGCGGCATGGTGGCGCGCCGCCACGCGTGGTGCCTGCACAAACTTCGCGACAGGTGCGCAAAGCGGGCCGCACCCGCCGCAAAATTCACCAAACCGGCGGGACGCAGCCAGTGCAGGGCCGGGCAACCGGCTGGGCTTGGCCCGTTTTGGGCGGCGGGCGATGCTTTGGTTGTGATCGACGGCAAAACCGCTCTGATGGAGGCTCACAGACAGGAGTCACCATCATGTCAGACCATACAAATACAAACCTTCATCGCAGCGACGGCACCAGCGGGCGCGGTCTGCTCATTGCATTCGCGCTCATCGTCGCGGTCGTTGCGCTGCTGGCGTTTGTCGGTTCGTTCACAGGCGGCGACGGAACCCCGGGCGAAAGTGCGATCACACCCGCAGGCGAAGGCATCATCGCACCCGCGCTTGAACCGGCACCGGTGCCAACCGAATAAACCCACCCGAATTTCGCGAACCGCATCAGGCGGGCGTTGCATGACGCCCGCCTTTCCTGTGTTGTCGCCCCATCAAGGAACGCGCATATGCTGATCCTGACATGCCCCTGTTGCGGACAGACGGGCGAGGAAACCGAATTCCACGCCGGTGGCGAGGCGCATCTGAAACGCTTTGGTCCCGGATCGGATGATGCGGAGTTCGAGGGCTATCTGTTTATGCGCGAAAACCCCAAGGGCGTGCACTTTGAACGCTGGCGGCATGCCTATGGCTGCGGCAAGTGGTTTCACGCGGCACGTTGCACAATGACACTCGAAGTTTTTGGAACATATCCGGCCCAGACGCTGGAACCGCCAAAAGAACTCTGCGACATGATCTCGCAAAAACGCCCCGGTTGGTCGTGGAGGGCATTTTCATGATCCAACTTGATTTCGCAGAAAAAACCGCCACCGGAGACCCCGCCACCGCCAACAGCGCGGGGGGACGATCATGAGCACAAGACTGACCACAGGCGGCCGCCTGCTGAACCGGGACGCGCCGACACGCTTTACCTTCAACGGCACACCCCTCAAGGGATTTGAGGGCGACACGCTTGCCTCGGCCCTTCTGGCCAATGATCATGTGCTGGTGGGGCGATCCTTCAAATACCACCGCCCGCGCGGCATCGTCGCCAGCGGGGTCGAGGAACCCAACGCGCTGGTCAACCTCGGTGGCGAAGGCACGTTCGAACCAAACCAGCGCGCCACCACGACCGAACTCTTTGACGGGCTGACATCGACCAGCCAGAACCACTGGCCCAGCCTGGAATTCGATGTGGGCGCGATCAATTCGAAACTCGCGCGCTTCATGCCCGCGGGCTTTTACTACAAGATGTTCATCCACCCGCGCCCGCTGTGGAAACATGTCTACGAACCCTTCATCCGGCACGCCGCTGGCCTCGGGCAGGCCCCCAAGGGGCGCGACGCCGATACCTACGAGCATTTCCATGCGTTTTGCGACGTTCTGGTGGTGGGCGGAGGAATCGCGGGGCTGACAGCCGCCAGGGCGGCGGCGGTCAGCGGTGCGGATGTGCTGGTACTGGAACAGACCGCCCACTGGGGCGGGCGCGCCCCGGTCGACGGGGGCACGGTCAATGGCGCCCCTGTGGATAAGGTGGTGGATGAACTTCTGTCGGAACTTTCTGACATGGAGAATGTCACCCTGCGCACGCGCACCATGGGGGCCGGGGTATACGACCACGGTTATGTGCTGGGATACGAACGCCTGCGCGACCATGCACCGGCGGCACAGGGCCCGCGTCACCGTCTGTGGCGCATCCGTGCAAAGCACGTGATCACCGCCACCGGCGCGCTGGAACGCCCGCTGAGCTTTGCGGGCAACGATATTCCGGGGGTCATGCTGGCCTCGGCGGTGCGCGATTATGTGATCAATTTCAGCGTCAGCCCCGGTGACCGCACGGTCGTTGTGACCAACAATGACGATGCCTACCGCACTGCCCTGGCCATGAAACAGGCGGGTTTGAGTGTTCCGGTGATCCTCGATGCACGGGTGCCGCCCGCTGACAGTCCTTTGATGGCCGAGGTGAAAGAGGCCGGTATTCGAGTCCTCATGGGGCACGGCGTCGCCAGGGTTCTGGGCGGCAAGCGCGTCACCGGCGTCGCGGTCTGCGCGCAGGCCGGTGAGGGGGCCGTACTGGAAGAAATTGCATGCGACACGGTTGCCATGTCCGGAGGCTGGTCGCCTGTTGTCCACCTGTGGTCCCATTGCGGAGGCAAATTGCTGTGGGACAACGATTTTGCCATGTTCCGCCCGGATGTGGATAAAGCGCCGACCGGGGCGGACGGGCGCGCCTTTGTCAGCCCGGCGGGGTCGGCAAACGGGCATTTCGGTCTTGCCGAAATTCTTGGCGATGCCCATGCCAAGGGCCGCGCGGCGGCGCGTGCCGCAGGCTTTGAGCCGGGCAAGGTCAAAGCCCCCGACGGCGAAAGCCCGACCGAGGCACCGATGGCCCCTGTCTGGCTGATGCCGCAGGGGGCCGGTATTGCCCTGCGCTCGAAGGCGTGGCTTGATTACCAGAACGATGTCAAGGTTTCGGACGTGCAGCTGGCTGCGCAGGAAGGGTTCGAAAGCGTCGAGCACGCCAAGCGCTATACCACGCTGGGCATGGCAACGGATCAGGGAAAGCTAAGCAATATCAACGGTCTTGCGATCCTTTCTGATGCATTGGATCAACCCATTCCGCAAACTGGTACGACAACCTTCCGCCCCCCCTATACGCCCATATCCATGGGCGCGATCGGCGGCGAGGCGCGCGGCGAGGTGTTCCAGCCGATCCGGCGCACGCCGATGCATGACTGGCATGCGGAAAACGGCGCCGATTTCGAACCCGTCGGCCAGTGGCGGCGTCCTTATGCCTATCCGCGCAGCGGCGAGAGCGTGCATGACGCGGTGATGCGCGAAACCAGAAACGTGCGCGAGAACCTCGGCCTGCTCGATGCCTCGACCCTGGGCAAGATCGTGGTCAAGGGCGCGGACGCGGGCCGCTTCCTCGACATGCTCTACACCAACATGATGAGCACGCTGAAACCCGGCAAGTGCCGCTATGGGTTGATGTGCGGCGAAAACGGCTTCCTGATCGACGATGGCGTCGTGGCGCGCATCGACGACGATACGTTCCTGTGTCACACCACGACCGGCGGGGCCGAGCGCATCCATGGCCACATGGAAGAATGGCTGCAAACCGAGTGGTGGGACTGGAAAGTCCATGTCGCCAACGTGACCGAGCAATATGCACAGGTCGCCGTGGTCGGTCCGAACGCGCGCAAGGCACTCGAAGCGCTGGGCGGTCTCGATGTCTCCAGGGAGGCGCTGGGGTTCATGGAATGGGTCGATGGTACGCTGGGCGGGTTTGCGTGCCGTGTCTATCGCATCTCGTTCTCGGGCGAGTTGAGCTATGAGATTGCGGTGCGCGCCTCCGAAGGGCAAGCGTTCTGGGATGCCCTGATGGTTGTCGGAGACACCCTTGGGGTGATGCCCTATGGCACCGAGGCGCTGCATATTCTGCGCGCCGAAAAAGGGTTCATCATGATCGGCGACGAGACCGACGGCACGGTTATTCCGCAGGACCTTGGCCTGCACTGGGCGCTCTCCAAAAAGAAAGACGACTACCTGGGCAAACGGGCGCATTTGCGATCCCACATGGCTGATCCGACCCGTTGGAAGCTTGTCGGCCTGGAGACCACCGATGGTGCGACCCTTCCCGACGGGGCCTATGCGGTCGCGGACGGGGTCAACGAAAACGGCCAGCGCAACATGCAGGGGCGCGTGACCTCAAGCTATCATTCGCCCAATCTGAACAAGGGCATCGCGATGGGGCTGGTCCTGAACGGACCGGACCGCATGGGCGAGGAGATCGCGTTTCCGGGCACCGACGGCAAGACCTATGCCGCGCGTATCGTCAGCGCGGTGTTTTATGACCCGGAAGGGAAAAAGCAGGATGTCTAAAGCAGTCAGCGCCCTGAACGGCGCCACATGGTCCGATGGGATTGCCACCGTAACAGAGGCCCCCTTGCAGGGCATGATCACGCTGCGCGGTGACCTCACGTCGCGGGCCGTGATCAAGGCGGCCACCGGCGCTGCGGGCCTGAAGATGCCGGCGCAGGGCATGGCCGGTTGCGAGGGTGAACGGGGTATTTGCTGGATGTCGCCGGACGAGGTGCTGGTGCTGTGTGCCTATGGCGACGTCACCGGGACGCTGGAAAAGATGCACAAGGTGCTGGGCGATGCACACGCACTTGCGGTTGATGTGTCAGACGCGCGTGCGATGTTCCGCGTGGCGGGCAAGGGCGCGCGGGATGTGATGGCCAAACTGGCGCCGGTCGATGTGCGTCCGGCGGCTTTTGAGGCGGGCATGTTCCGCCGCACCCGCATGGCGCAGGTGCCGGCGGCATTCTGGATGCGCGAGGACGGCACGTTTCATGTCATCTGTTTCCGCTCGAACGCGCAGTACATGTTCGATCTGCTCAAGGTTGCGGCCCAGACCGGCAGCGGCGTCGGGTATTTCTGATCGCGACAGGGGGGGCTGTGGCGGTCTGCCAGCGCCGTGACGCAGGACCGCGCGCATATCCATCCCGAGCCGCCAATCCGCCCCGCGATGGCGCGAAAGCGCGCGTTGCGGCGCTTATCACCCTTGACCTGAGGGGGGGTGGGCCGCATGTAACGTCAAGAAATGCAATCTAGACGCGGGGGCCCACATGGCTTTTGAACTTCCTGACCTTCCTTACGCACACGACGCGCTGGCGGCCAACGGCATGTCTGCCGAGACGCTGGAATACCATCACGACCTGCACCACAACGCCTATGTCACCAACGGCAACAAGGCGATCGAGGGCACCGAGTGGGCGGACAAGTCGCTCGAAGAGATCATCACCGGCACCTATGACGCGTCGTCCGTGGCGCAGAACGGCATCTTCAACAACATCAGCCAGTTGTGGAACCACAACCAGTTCTGGGAAATGATGGGCCCGGGCGACAGCGCGATGCCGGGTGAACTGGAAAAGGCGATCATCGAAAGCTTCGGCTCGGTCGACACGTTCAAGGAGGCCTTCTCTGCCGCCGGTGCGGGGCAGTTCGGTTCGGGCTGGTGCTGGCTGGTCAAGGACGCCGATGGCGGCCTGAAGGTGACCAAAACCGAAAACGGCGTGAACCCGCTGTGCTTTGGCCAGACGGCGCTGCTGGGCTGTGATGTGTGGGAACACTCCTATTACATCGACTTCCGCAACAAGCGGCCTGCCTACCTGACCAACTTCCTCGACAATCTGGTCAACTGGGAAAACGTCGCCGCGCGCATGTAAGCGGATACAGACCCAAGATCGGCCGCCGTTTCAACGGCAGGTCCTGCAACGCAACGCCCCAATCGGGGCGTTGTTTTGCATTCAGCCTATGTCAAAGCCGCCAGTGCCGCGTCTGCATCCGCCGCGACGCTGTAGTAATCCAGCAGCGATGCATCGGCAAAACCGCAGTCCACCACATGTGCCAGCAGCGCCAGCAGCGGGTCCCAATAGCCTTTGGTGTTGACCAGAACCACAGGCTTTTGATGCAACCCCAGCTGGCGCCATGTCAGTACCTCGAACAACTCGTCCAGCGACCCCGCCCCACCGGGCAGAACGACAACCGCGTCGCAGTTCATGAACATGACTTTCTTGCGTTCGTGCATCGTTTCGGTGACCACATAGCGGGTCAGGTCGGTCTTGCCGACTTCCCACTCGACCAGATGGCGCGGGATCACGCCAAAGGTTTCGCCGCGCCCCATTTGGGCGGCGCGCGCCACGGCCCCCATCAGGCCGACATCGCCCGCACCGTAAACCAGCCGCCAGCCTTTTGCGGCGATCCCCGTACCAAGGCGTGTGGCCGCTGTTTCATAGGCCGGGTCCGAACCGGGCCGTGATCCGCAGAAAACGCAAACAGACAGTGGAGTCATGGCAACAGGTCCCGCATGGAAAGGTGAAAGTGATGATGTGTCACAGCTGTGTTTTGACCCATGTAAGCCGCACTGTTATGCAGGCGCAACGAAACTGGCCGGTTTACGGCGCAGGAGTGCGAAAAATGTCAAAACTTTCGGGCTTTGCCGGGAAAGGCGGGGCGATGGCGGGCGGTGCCGCCTTGCTGGCCGTCGGCGTGGTGGGGCTGGCCTTCTGGATCAACGCGAACAAGGGTCGCGATGCCGCGCCGCCGCCCGCGGACGGCGTTATCGAGGCGGCCGTGACGCCCGAGGCCGCACCCGAACCGACAACACCCGCCGTGACAGCTGAAAAACCGGCCATTGTCCCCCCGTCGATCGACGAGGTGCGGCTTGAGCCGGACGGTTTGACCATCATTGCCGGTCGCGCCGCACCGGGCAGCGAGGTTTCGGTGCTGCTGGACGGCACCAAAAGCGCGTCGGTGACAACCGATCCCGGTGGCAGCTTTGCGGCGATTACAATGCTCCCCCCAAGCCAGAAGGCGCAGGTGCTGACCGTGTTGCAGCGTGTCGGCGAGGAAGAGATTGCGTCGGTTGACGAGGTGATCGTGGCACCGGTTGCCCGACCCGCGCCCGCGCCCGAAGCGTCAGACCCCGTTGTGGCGCAGACGCCGACAGATACGGGCACAACCGAAGACGTCGCCGCCCTGGCACCGAAACCCGCACCGGGTGCAGAACAGACCCCTGAAATGACGCCCCGGTCGGGCGCGACTGACACGGTAAGCCCCCCCGCCGGGACACCGGCCCGCACGCAAGGCGATGGCGCCCAGGACCCTGCGCGCGTGATCGCAACTGCCAATGCCCCATCGCCCGCCACACCTGCCGCGCCGACCCGGGCACCTGTCGCCCAAGCCGAGGCGCCCGCGCAGACAGCCGAAGACCCCACCGCTCAAACGCAGCCCGCGCAAACGCCGACTGTCGTGGCGCGCGCACCCGAGGTGCCTGAAAAACCCGCTTTGCAAATCGCCCGCCAAAGGCCCCCCGCAACAGTCAGCGAGACACCAGAGGCGACGGAGCCGCCGCAGTCGGCTCAGGCCGTTACCATTCTCAAATCGACACCGGAGGGGGTCGAGGTCCTGTCCACGGCACGTCCCGAAGTGCTCGACAATATCGAGATCAACGCGATCAGCTATTCCCAGACCGGGGATGTTCAGCTGGCCGGACGTGCCCAAAGTGCCGCGAAAGGTGTGCGCGTCTATGTCAACAACCGCCCTGTCGCCGATCTGGACGTGGACGCGAACGGCGACTGGAGCGGCGCGCTGCCCCGGATTGATACCGGCGTCTACACATTGCGTGTGGACGAACTGGACAGTGACGGGCAGGTGACCAGCCGCGTCGAAACACCGTTCCGGCGTGAAGACCCCGAGGTGCTGGCCCAGGGCACCGACACCAACGCGCCCGCCACGCAGATAACCGTCCAGACCGGCAACACGCTGTGGGCAATCGCGCGCGAACGCTATGGCGAGGGGTTGCTTTATGTCGAGGTGTTCGAGGCCAACCGCGACCGCATCCGCGACCCCGACCTGATCTTTCCCGGTCAGGTCTTTGCACTGCCAAATTGAGCGCGGCACTGGCACATCCCCGATCACTGGACTAGGTAAGAGCGTCTGACCACCAGGGACGCCGCGTTTATGCCATCTGACACCACCGCACCTTCTGACACAGACCGTCCTGCACCGCCGCAACAGAACCCGGACAAGCCCGTCGAAGAAGTCGAGCGCGCGTCCGGCCTGCGCACGATCCGCAAGGTGGCACCCTACCTTTGGCCCGATGACATGCCTTGGGTCAAAAAGCGCGTTGTGCTGGCGATGCTGGCGCTGGTCCTGTCCAAGCTGGTGTCGGTCTATACCCCCATCATCTACCGCGACGCCGTCGACGTGCTGGCAGAAGAGGGCGTGTCGGCGCTGGCCCTTGGCGCTGTGGGTCTGACCATCGCCTATGGCGTGGCGCGCCTGATGAATGTCGGCTTTCAGCAACTCAGGGATGCGATCTTTGCCCGTGTGGCGCAGCGGGCCTTGCGGATGCTGGCGCTTCAGACCTTCGAACACATCCACCGCCTGTCGATGCGCTATCACATCACCCGCAAGACCGGGGGCCTGAGCCGCATCATCGAACGCGGGGTCAAGGGGGTCGAATTCCTGCTGCGCTTTTTGCTGTTTTCCATCGGGCCGCTGGTGCTGGAGTTGTTGATGATCGGGGTTGTCCTGACGATCCTGTTCGATGCCTGGTATCTGCTGATCGTGGCCGTCACCATCGCCTTTTATGTCTGGTTCACCTTTGCGGTCACCGAATGGCGGGTGAAACTGCGCAAGGTGATGAACGATCAGGATACGGACGCCAATCAAAAGGCGATCGACAGCCTGCTCAATTACGAAACGGTCAAGTATTTCGGGGCCGAACGGCGCGAGGCGTCGCGATATGACAGCGCGATGGCGGGCTACGAGGTTGCCGCCCTCAAGACCAGCTATTCGCTCGCCTTCCTGAATTTCGGCCAATCGGTGATTATCACCGCGGGCCTTGTCGGGGTGATGGTGCTGGCCGCCATCGGCGTTGAGAACGGCACGCTGACCGTGGGTGATTTCGTGATGGTCAACGCCTATATGATCCAGATCACCCTGCCGCTGAACTTCCTCGGCACTGTCTACCGTGAAATCCGGCAGTCACTGGTGGATATGGGCGAAATGTTTGACCTGCTGGAACAGCCCGCCGAAGTGGTCGATGCGCCCGACGCCAAACCGCTTGAGGTCACGGGCGGGCGCGTCGAACTGGATGACGTGCATTTCGGATACGACCCCAACCGCGCCATCCTGAAAGGCGTGAGCCTGGTGGCCGAACCCGGCCAGCAGATCGCCATCGTCGGCTCCACCGGCTCGGGCAAGTCGACCATCGGGCGGCTGTTGTTCCGCTTTTACGATGTGGGCAAGGGCGCGTTGCGCATCGACGGGCAGGACGTGCGCGATGTGACCCAAGGCAGCCTGCATGCGGCCATCGGGGTGGTGCCGCAGGACACGGTGCTGTTCAACGACACGATCCGCTACAACATCGCCTATGGGCGGGACGGGGCCAGCCAGTCCGAGATCGAGGCCGCCGCCCGGGCCGCGCAGATCCACGATTTCATCGCCAGTCTGCCCGAGGGCTATGAAACCACCGTGGGTGAGCGTGGTCTGAAGCTGTCAGGGGGCGAAAAGCAGCGTGTGGGCATCGCGCGCACCTTGCTCAAGAACCCGCCGGTCCTGCTGCTGGACGAGGCGACCAGCGCCCTTGATACCGAGACCGAGCAGGAGATCAAGGACGCGCTCAATGCCGCCGGAGAAGGGCGCACCGTGCTGACCATCGCGCACCGACTGAGCACCGTGGCCGAGGCCGACCGGATCGTGGTGCTGGAGGACGGCAAGGTGGTCGAAACGGGCACGCACGAGGCGTTGTTGAGCCGCGACGGGCGCTATGCCCAGCTCTGGCAGCGCCAGCAGGCGGACGAAGAGGTCTGAGGCCGCTCCCACGTCGGGACAGGTCGAACATCGTTCCATTTTAATAGGATAAAGCGGGATATTAATGGATTTCTCACGGGTTCCGCAACCAACCGACAGCATTTTTCACCGCGCCATGTTGCCTGCACGGCTCGTGTTCAGGGCGGGACCGGGCCGCGAAACCCTGCGCGGCGGCGTCGTTTCGATGGACTTGTCAAATGTGGCGCGTTGATCAGGTCCGCTCCGAAACGGTGGCATTAGTGACCGGCGCGGCAAATCCCTGCCGCGCGACCCCGGCACCGGCGTCGCGCAGCAAACCCGTACCAGCCGTCCCGCCCGGGCGCGTCCGGATCGCTTGAGAACACCGCGATCTTGTTGCCCTGAGGGTCGCGCAGATAGCCCACATGGAAATGCGGCCCATAGGACAACCGGAAACCCGGCGGGCCCGTGTCAGAGCCGCCAGCAGCCAGCGCGGCGGCGTGAAGGTCGCGCACCCGGGCCTTGCTGTGCGCCTCAAAGGCGACCATGGCGCCGTTCCCGGCCGAGGCCGTGCGCCCGTCGAAGGCGGGTTTGACATAGAAATCCGGCAGAACGACAGGCTGGCCGGGTTCAACGGGCAATGCGTAACTCAGGCCCTGCGGGCCTTCGCTCAGCCCGTAGCCAAGGGCGGGCAGAAATGCCCCATAAAACCGTTTTGCGCGCGCAGGGTCATCAGCGCCGACAGTGACATAGGCGATCATGCTGGATCGTCCTTTCGAGAAGTTGCGGCGCAATCGCTGCATGAGGGTCGGCCAGCGCGTACCTCGCCGTGACCACTCGACCGTGTGGGCCATGTTTTCCCAATGTCGATCCTGGCGCAAGGGCACAGACCGTGTGCCCTCGGGCCCGGCCAGGCGGACAATCGAAAGATGGCGGCGTTGGCCCATGTGTCGTATGAGGGGGATGACCCCTTTGGAGACCTGACACCGATGCGCACACAATCTGAACAAGTCGCCGAGATATGCCGCGAGGCGGGCCAACTGGCGCTTCGGTATTTCAAGGATCAGGATGCGCTGGTCGTCGATCACAAGGGGCATCAGGATTTCGTGTCGCAGGCGGACAGGAATGTTGAACTGCTGGTGCGCGAATTGCTGGCCAGGGCGTTTCCCGACGACGCCATCGTCGGAGAGGAGCACGCTCCGACCCCGGGAACCTCGGGCTTTACCTGGGTGATTGATCCGATTGACGGCACGACGAATTTCATCAACGGCATTCCGGCATGGACAGTGGTGGTTGCCGGTGTGAGCGGCGGCAAGACGCAGGTTGGTGTGATCCATGACCCCTGCAACAACGAGACCTATGTGGCAACGGCAGGTCAGGGGGCGACGCTGAACGGCACGCCGCTGACCCTCAATGACGATCGCACACTGTCACAGGGCACCATCGGGATCGGCTATTCCAACCGGGTCGCGGATGAGGGCATTGTGCGCCTTGTCACTGCGCTGATCGGAGAAGGGGCGATGTTTTACCGCAATGCGTCGGGCGCGCTGTCGCTGGCCTATGTCGCGGCGGGGCGCCTGCTGGGATATTCCGAAGAACACATGAACGCGTGGGATTGTCTGGCGGGCCAGTTGATCGTTGCCGAGGCGGGGGGGCGTGTCGAGGATCAGGACGCCGATGCGATGATCCGCGACGGGGGTCGCGTCGTGGTGGGAACCGCGACGGTGTTCGATCAGTTGCGCGACCTGTCGCGCACGGCATTTGGTCACGCGACCTAGGCTTCGGGCAGCAGCACGGGGCCTTTGTCCGAAAACCCGACCGTGACATCGAGGCCCACCTCGAACGGGCTGTCGACGTCTTCGTGCACCGCGAACATGGATCCGAAACTGGCCTCCAGCGTGTATTCCATCCGCACTCCGACATATGTCGCCTTGGCGACCTTTGCGGTAAATCCCCGATCCGCGCCGATCACCAGTCGCGAGGGGCGCACCGCCAGTTTCGCGGGCCCCGCGGCAAGGCCACGGGACGGCAGCGTATGGCGATAATCCTCGATCGAGATCGTGGCCATGTCGCCGTCGATGCTGTCGATCGTGCAGGGCAGGATGTTGGCCTCGCCGATGAAATCCGCGACGAATTGATCGACCGGCGCGTCATACAGGCTGCGCGGTGTGCCGATCTGGGCGATGGCGGCATTGCGCATCACCACGATCTCGTCCGAGACGGCCAGCGCCTCTTCCTGATCATGGGTGACGTAGACCACGGTCAGCCCGAGGTCCTGCTGAATGGCGCGGATATCCTCGCGCACCTGACGGCGGAGTTTGGCATCCAGGTTCGAGAGCGGCTCGTCAAACAACAGAACCTGCGGTTCCAGCACCAGCGCGCGGGCCACGGCAACCCGTTGCTGCTGGCCGCCCGACAACTCGCTGGGCAGGCGGGAATCAAAGCCCTTGAGCCCCACCAGATCGAGGCCCGCCAGAGCGCGCGCCCGTGTCTCGGCCTTGGAAAAGCCGGAAAAGGTCAGGCCATAGGATACATTTTCCAGAACGCTCATATGCGGGAACAGCGCATAGGACTGGAACACCATGGACACGTCACGGTCTGTCGCGGGCAGCGTCGTGACATCCCGGTCCCCGATCAGGATGCGCCCGTCGGATGCCATTTCCAGCCCCGCGATCATGCGAAGCGTCGTCGTCTTGCCACAGCCCGACGGCCCCAGCAGGGTGACCAGTTTCCCGGCCTCGACGTTCAGGTTGATGTTGTCGACCGCCACGACATCGCGTCCGAACCGCTTGGAGACATTCTCGAAACGCACAGGTGCGGCCTTGCCGACGATGGTTGCATTGCTCATGCTTTCTCTCCTGCCGTGAATTGGGTCCGGCGTCCGATCCTGGTGCGGCCAACCAGAAGCTGAAGCAGCCCGACGGCGCCCAGCATGACAAAGATCAGCGTTGTCGAATAGGCAATTGCGAGCCCGTAGTCGTTATTCTCGACCCGCCCGATGATATAGCTCGTGGCCATGTCGTATTCGGCCGAGACCAGAAAGATCACCGCCGAGATCGCCGTCATTGCCCGCACAAAACTGTAGACGAGGGCGGCCAGAATGGCGGGTCTGAGCAGGGGCAGGATGATCTTGCGGAAGGTCTGCCATGAATTGGCCCCCAGGGTGAGCGAGGATTCGTCGAGCGATTTGTCCAGCTGACTCATCGAGGCGATGCCCGCGCGCACCCCGACCGGCATGTTGCGGAAGATGAAGCTGACGATCAGGATGATGCCGGTTCCGGTGATCTCGATGGGCGGCACGTTGAAGGCCAGGATATAGCTGACGCCGATGACGGTGCCGGGAATGGCAAAGCTGAGCATGGTGCCGAACTCGAACGCGTTCTTGCCCGCGAATGTCTGGCGGGTCAGCAGATAGGCAGTCACCAGACCGACGATGGCCGTCAGCGGGGCGGCGGCGGCGGCAATGTAGATCGTCGTCCAGAAGCTGTCCCAGGCCGCGCCCGTCCAGCGGATACCGCTGTCTTCGATGCGGACCGAAAAGGCGGTGACATAGTGTTTCAGCGTCAGCGTGTTGTTGACACCCCAGAGTTCCACCACGCTGCCATAAAGGATCATGCCATAGACCACGACGGTGAACAGCCCCCAGACGCCCGCACCGATGAACACAGGCACCGCCAGTCCCTTTGGCATCAATGGGTGCACGCCCGCGTCGCCCTTGCCCGAGACGGTGGTATAGCTTTTCTTGCCCAGCCACATGCGCTGTGCGTAAAACGCCGACAGAGTGAAAAACAAGAGCACCATGGCAAGCACCGCCGCGCGGCCCTGATCATATTGCGCACCGACAATGGCAAAGAATATCTCGGTGGACAGCACGTCGAAATTGCCGCCCAGAACCAGCGGGTTGCCAAAATCCGCCATGCTTTCGATAAAGCCGAGAAGAAACGCGTTCGCCAGCCCCGGCCGCATCAGCGGCAGCGACACGGTGCGGAAGGTCTGCCACCGGTTCGCGCGCAGGGTCTGGGCAGCTTCCTCCATCGAAGGAGATACCCCCTCGACCACGCCGATGAGCACCAGAAAGGCAATCGGCGTAAAGGCCAGCGTTTGCGCGATCAGCACCCCCGGCATCCCGTAAAGCCAGCGCGTCGGTTGCATACCGAACAGGTCGGCAAAGAACTGGGTGACCGTTCCTGACAGGCCGAACAGCAGGATCAGCGCCAGCCCGATCACGAACGGGGGCGTGATGATCGGCAGGACCGTCAGCGCACGCAAGGCCCGCTTGTAGCGGAACCCCGAGCGGGTCACGACAAGCGCAAACACCAGCCCGAGAACCGTCGTGATGATGCCGACCAGAATGGCAAGGAACAACGAATTCCACGCCGCACCGCACCGCCCGCCCCACAGGCACCCAAGCCCCCACAACCGGTCGTCAAAGAACTTGGCCGCGAATACGGAGGCCGAATAGCCGCCTTCTTCGGTGATAAAGGCGGCCAGCAGCATCTTGGCAATCGGGAAAAAGACAAAGACCGTCACAATCACGATGACACCGCCGATGGCGCTGACGACAAAGACGTCTCCGTTGATGGCACCGCGCGCGGCGATGCCTTGCGTGAACAGGAACAGGAACGCCGAGGCGACCAGAAGCGCGCCATAGCCCATTCCGAACTGGCGGTCGCCAAGGTCGCCAAACAGCGCCTTCAGCCATTCAAAGTTGAAACCGCGGATGCCGATGCCAAACCCCTGCGCGATCAGCCACGCAAAGCCAAGCGCCCCGGACAGGATCAACAGTCTGGCATAGTTCGGATCGCTCTTTTTCAGCCTCAGTGCCAGCAACGGCAAAAGCATCGGCAACACAAGCGGCGCCAGCCACAGCTTGTCCCCCTGACCGATCAGGAACGCCGCCGGGGCATAGTCACCGTCCAGCGGATAGCCGTCGATCAGCCATTCAAACGTGAAAAAGCCGTCCTCGATCCCGTACCATGGCAGGGCGAGGTATCCCACCCACCCGGCAATGATCCAGAAGATCAGCGCCGGGGAGGCGGATGTTTCAGATGCGGTGTTGCGCAAGTCTTACTGCGGCAATGTCGAGACGTCTTCGTCCCATTTCTGCAACAGGCGCTTGCGCTCGTCCGACGACCCGTAGGTCTTGAAGTCATAGTCGATCAGCTTGATCGTCGACATGTCAGGCGCGGATGGCGATGTTTCGGCGCCTGTGTTGGACGGCACCTGAAAGGCGTTGACCTGCAATGCCAGGTTCTGCGCGTCCGTGGACAGGGCCCAGTCATAGAACTGTTTGGCCTCATCCATGTTGCGCGCGCCATCAATGATCGACATCGACCCGATTTCGTAGCCCGTGCCTTCGCAGGGTGCCACGACCTTGATCGGGAAACCCGAAACAGCCTGCGCTACGGCGTCATGCATGAACACGATACCGATGGTATTCTCGCCACGGCCGGCCGCCTTGATCGGGGCCGAGCCCGATTTGGTGTACTGGTTGATGTTGGCATGCAGGCCCTTCATGAATTCAAAGCCTTCGTCCTCGCCAAACAGCTGAACCATCGACGCCAGTGTGGTGTAGGCGGTGCCGGACGAGTTCGGGTTCGCCATCTGCACGTGGCCCTTGTATTCGGGCTTTAGCAGGTCCTTCCAGCAGGCTGGTTCGGGCAGGTTGTTGGCGGCCAGCAATTCGGTGTTGTAACCGTAACCAAGCGCGCCGGAATAGATGCCGATCGTCTTGTCACCGGCGCTTTCCGCCTGACTGATTGCCCAGTCATGAAGCTGGTCGCGCATCGGCGAGACATAAGCGGCGGTCAGCCCTTCTTCGGCGGCCTGCAGGTGCGGATCACCGGTTCCGCCCCACCAGACGTCGCCCTTGGGGTTGGCGGATTCCGCCTTGATCTGGGCAAATGTCTCTCCCGACGACTTGCGCGTCATGTTCACGTCGATGCCGGTTGCATCCTCGAAGCTGCGCGCCATCAGCTGGCACCAGTCTTCCTGTGCCGAACAATAGAGCGTCAGCTTTTCCGCCTGAGCCGCCGAAATGCCGGCCGTCAGCGCAACAACAGACGTAAATGTGAGTGTTCCAAGTTTCTTCATTGTCATCCTCCCTGAGTGGGCATTTTTGCCCGATCTTTTCATGTTCCCGGTGCGCCGGGCTCCTCCTCCCGGCGCATCTGGCATCGCTCGCACAGAACGACCCAAAACATGTAAGTACCGCGAGAGTAGACAAATTTGCGCGATTGGGAAGGGTTTTGTGCGTAACGACGGGCGCGCCCACGGAGGTTTGCGGGCGATGACCACGCCCGCGCATCGGCACCGCACGGGAGGTTCACGACGCCGTGGCCCGCCCGGCGACGGTGGCGTGCGGCACCTTTTGGCGCGGTGATCTATTCGGCCGCCTTCAGGGGGGACACACCCGCGAGGGGCAATTCGGGCTGACGATCCTCGCGGTCTGCATCGTCATCGAAATCCCAGACCAGTTCGCGCGACTGCATCTTGCTGGTCTGGCGCGACAGCGACCAGTCGCGGGCTGCGACACTGGCGCGGCCCAGTGACAGTTTGGCGAGCAACTGGCTGAGCCACATCGCATAGGTCACGACCCACACCCGCATGGCCAGCAGCGAAGGCGTCACGATCAGTGTCAGCACGGTCGCGATGCCAAGCCCGAAGACCACGGCGGTGGCCAGTTGTTTCCACCAAAGTGCCGTGGGGCTGTCGACGGTATACCCGCCGCCACCGAAATCGAGGCTGAGCCCGAACATCATCGGCGCAAGCCCCGCCATCGTGGTAATGGTGGTCAGCAGCACGGGGCGGATACGATCCTGCGCGGTGCGAATGATCGCCTCGATCCGGGGCATGTAGCGTTCGTATTCCTGATAGGTGTCGATCAGCACGATGTTGTTGTTCACCACGATCCCCGCAAGAGCGACGATGCCGGTGCCCGTCATGATGATTGAAAAGGGCTGTTCCATGACCAGCATACCGATCAGAACCCCGGTCGTGGACAGAACCACCGCGCCGAGCACCAACAGCGCGTTGTAGACGCTGTTGAACTGCGCCAGAAGAATGATGAACATCAGCCCCAGCGCGCCAAGGAACGCCTGACCGAGGAAGGCGCCGGATTCCGCCTGTTCCTCCTGATCGCCGGTCCATTCGAACTCGATCCCACCCGGGAAGGGGCCCGTTTCGAGCCAATTGGTCAGTTCCGCAATCCGTTCGGTCGGATTCACCGGGATCAGGCGCAGATCGCCTGTATCCAGCGCCGCCTTCAGATCGACGCCGCGGCCCGTTTCGCCCATCGACAGAACGGCATAGGTCGCCCCGTCTTCGCCCGTGATCTCGCCGCCGGGCGACGGGCGCAGCGTGGCGGCAATCACCTCGACATCCCGACCGTCCACGGGGTCACTCGACACCAGTTTTTGCAGCCCGTCGATCACGTCGGCTTTCACGTCGAAATAGCGCACCTGATCCACGCGGTTGATCTGGGCCAGTTCCGCGACCGGCGTGCGGGAGATGAAGTTGGCAAGTGGCACCAGCCCGTCGCCGGTGCGCACCTTGAGGGTGTCGAGGGTGGACAGGACCCGGTCTTCCTTGGGCAGGCGGACGCGGATTTCGATTTCCTCGTCCGAGGTGTCCACGCGCATGGTGTCCAGCAACAGACCGCGCGTGACCAGTTGCACCATCGCACCAACCGTGGCCACATCCGCGCCGAACCGGCCCGCCTTTTCGACGTCCACGTCGATCTGCCAGTCGATGCCGGGCAGGGGGCGGGTGTCTTCGATCTTGACCAGACCGGGCGTCACCTCGAATTCAGCGCGCGCGGTTGCGGCGGCGGTCATCAGGTCATCCCAGGTGTTACCCTTGAGGCGCAGATGCACGGGCTTGCCGCTGGCGGGGCCTTGCGCGAGGTTCAGCACCTCGGTGCGGATGCCGGGGATCTCGGCAAGCTGATCTGTCAGCTCTTCCATGACGGTGTCGCCGTCGAAGGCGTTGGCCTTGATCTCGCGATTGACGGTGTAGCCCAGCAGCGGAAGGGTGAACCACGGCTCGCTCGCTTCGGGGCGTTCTTCCCACGGGATGGTTTCAAGCTGGATTTGCCCGATGGCATCCTTGGGCGCACCCGCACCGCCGGTGTTGGCGTTCAGCCCGCCATTGCCCGCAAAGGCGAACGCGCTGCGGATACCGGGGTGGTCGTTGACCACATTTTCGGCCTGACGCAGCAGCGCATCCTTTTCACCGAGGGACAGGTTGCCGCGGGCCAGAACGTAGACGATGGCCTGCTCGGCCTCGGTTTCGACAAAGAACTCCACGCCCCGGTTGTTGTTGATGAAATAGATCAGCGTGGTGCCGACAAAGACAAACACGGCCCCCAGCATGACAATCGGCATCAGCGGATTGCCGACGATCCCTTGAATGAAATAGCCAAAGCGAGAGCGTTGGTAGCCGGATGTGACATGCGCGTTGCCCGATCCAAACATCCGCCGGCCCGCCCAGCGCCCGGCCCATCCCAGCCGTACAAACAGTGCGCCGGCGGCAAGAAAGGCCAGAACCAGCCCGCTGAGCGCAAAACCGACAAGCACCACCATGCCAAGCGCATAGGCAAAGACGGTGAGGAAGGTGGGCAGCACGGAGCCGATGGTGTTCTGCTGATCCATGGTCGCAAATTGCGCCGCGATGGACCCTTGCAGGACAGGGATCACCGCGACCCCCGCCAGCAGCAGCACGGCCAGCGGGAACAGCATGATATGCGCCAGCATCGGAGCGCGCGCGATATTGCCGCTTTGCGACGAGATGGAGCTGGTGATCCGCCCCAGAACCCCGCCCATCACCGGCAGATAGATCAGCGCCACGATCAGCGAGGCCGACAGAACAAAGATCAGCGTGACCGGCAGCATGCCCATGAACTCGCCCGGCACACCGGGCCAGAACAGCATCGGCAGAAAGGCGCACAGCGTCGTGGCGGTCGAGGACACGACAGGCCAGAACATCCGCTTGGCCGCATCCACATAGGACTGCATGGGCCCGGCACCTTCTTGCTGGCGCTTGTCCGCATATTCGACGACCACGATGGCCCCGTCGACCAGCATCCCCACCGACAGGATCAGCCCGAACATCACGATGTTCGAAATCGAAATCCCCATGATTGCCAGCAGCACGAAAGTCAGCAGGAACGACGTCGGAATGGCAAATCCCACCAACAGCGAAGCGCGCGGCCCCAGAGCGGCAAGAGAGACGATCATCACCAGCGCGATGGCGGTAAAGACCGAGCCCTGCAACTGTTTTACCATCGAGGCGACTTCGCGGCTTTGGTCGTTCGAGGTGCCGACATCCACCGCCGCCTTCAGCCCCTCGGGCCATTCACCGGCGCGCACGTCCACCAGCGCCTTGACGGCTGTTGCCGTGTCGATCAGGTTGAAACCCTTGCGCTTGACCACCTGCAACGCAACGGTATCGTTGCCGTTGAAACGCGCGGTGGACAGGCGATCCTCGAATGTCAGGTTGATCTGTGCAAGGTCGCCCAGCGTCACAACCCGGTCCCCGTTGGTTTTCACCGGCAGGTCATAGATGTCGCTCACCTCATCAAACGAGGACGGGATCTTGACCGCGAAAGCGCCCTGTTCGGTCTCGATCTCGCCTGCGGCGATCAGTTGGTTGTTGTTGCGCACCACGTTTATCAATTCGCCTGCGGTGACGTTGTAGGCTTCGAGGCGCAAGGGGTCGATGATGACCTCGACCATCTCGTCGCGGCTGCCCACGATGCTGGCCTCCAGCACCGCGTCCATTGCTTCCAGGTCGTCCTGCAACTCCTTGGCGACGCGGGTGATTGTGCGTTCGGGCACCGGGCCTGACAGGTTGACGATGATGATGGGAAATTCGGAAAAGTTGAATTCGTCCAGCGTGTATTGTTCGAACCCGTCGGGGAATTCGGCCTCGGCCCCGTCCATGGCGTCACGCACATCGGCCATGACCTGTGTCTTGTCCCAGCCAAACTCGAATTCCAGAACGACGTTGGCATAGCCTTCGGCGGCGGTCGATGTCATGCGGTCCAGCCCGTCCAGATCGGCCAGTTCGGTTTCCATCGGCTTGACCAGCAGCGTTTCGCTGTCGGCCGCGGAAATACCGGGGAAGGGGACCGAAATCACGAGGGTCGGGATTTCGATGTCCGGCTCACCTTCCTTGGGCAGGCTCACATAGGCCAGCGTGCCCACGGACAGCGACAGCACGATAAAGGCAAGGACCATGCGCGCGCGCGATGCGGCCCAGTCGACGACGCCGGTCATTGGGTCTGCTCCTGAAAGGTCGGGGCGACCTTGACCCCTGCGGTCACGAATTCCTGCCCCACGACGATCACGTCCGCCGCGTCTGGCAGGCCGGTCAGCCACACGCCCTGCGTGGTGTCACGCAGCACCTGCACCGGCACGAAGACGACGGTGCTGTCGGCATCCAGCGTGCGCAGTCCCAGTTGCCCGTCCGCGTTCAGCGTCAGTGCCGAAGAGGGCAACAGATGGGCCTTCGATCCGGGGGCGGAAATCAGGATTTCCGCCGTCTGCCCGTCGCGGATGGCAAGATCGTCATTGGGGACTTCGATTTCCACGCGGAAGGTGCGGGTTGTCGGATCCGAAGAGCGCGACAGAAAGGTCACGGCGCCGCCGATTTCAGCCCCGCCAGCCGCCAGTTCGGCCCGCGCCATGGCGCCGACGCTGACGCGGCTGACTTCGGTTTCGGGCACGAAGGCCACCAGTTTGATGGGATCGAGCTGGATCACCGTGGCGCACAGATCGCCCGGTTGCAGCAGGCTGCCCAGCTCTGCGGTGTCGCTTTCCAGCAGGCCCGCGAAGGGCGCGCGGATTTCAAGGCGCTCCAGTTCCTTTTCCGCCGTTGCAACGGCGGCCGAGGCGCTTTGAATGCGCGCATCCGCCGATTGCAGGCCGGACGTGGCGGCCGTCACACCCGATTTGGCCGCCTCAAGCGAGGCTTGTGCGGCGGCAAGGCTGGCATCGGCCCCTTTGACACGGGTTTCGGCGGCAAATCCGCCTTCGCTCAGGCGGCGGGCGGCGTTCTGGTTGACCAGGGCCTCGTCAATGCGCGCCTGCGCTTCGATCACGCGCGACTGGGCCTCGGGCACGCGGCTTTCGGCCTCGAGCTTGCTGGCGATGGCTTCGGCAAGGCCGGCGCGCGCCTCGTTCAGGGCGGAATCGCGTGTGCCCGGCGAAAGTTCGCACAAAAGCTGGCTTTCCTCGATGAACGCACCCTTGCGCAGGGGCGGGGACACCACGGTCGAGGATGTTTCCGCGCGCACATCGACCTGCCGCATTGCTTCGGTCTGGCCGCGCAGGATCACGGCGCTGTCGATCTCGCGGGCGATGGATTTGCGCGCCACCACTTTGATCAACGCCTTTTGGTCCACGGATTCGGGCGCGGCTGTTTCGGCCTGTGCGGTGGCCCCGGCCGGAGACTCGTCAGCATCCGCTGCGTTTTCGCCGGTTTGTGGCGCGAAAAAGGCCAGCGTGGACTCACGCTCGATCACCCACAGGTACAAACCGGTTGCGACCAAAATGGCCAGGATAAGGGATACAACCCGCATCATTGCTCTCCGTCACGATCACCTTGCGCATGTCTTGCTGCGCGATTCAGGCGCTTTATGATCTTTTACGACTAAACTAACCAGTTCAGATTACTTTTTTTCGGCGTTTTTCGCAATCCTGCCCAAATGCCGGACACATGCAGTGTCTTCGTCGCTCTTGGCTTGCGCGCACGGGCGCGGTAAGAGGAGCGCGAAAACGAGGCGGGCGTGGAAAAAACGCGCCGAAAAACTGGGGAGCGCGGGGCGTGAGCGACACCGACAGCTTTATCGACGAAGTCAACGAAGAGGTGCGGCGGGATCGCCTGTACGGCTACCTGCGCAAATATGGCTGGATCGCGGCCCTGGTGATCGTTGCCATCGTGGGCGCCGCGGCGTTCAACGAATATCGACAGGCACAGGAAGCGGCCAAGGCACAGGCCCTGGGCGACGCGATGCTGGCGGCGCTGTCGCGCAATGACGACGTGGCGCGTGCCGGTGCCCTGACCGAGGTGACCGCCGAATCCGCGCAGGGCGATGCGGTTCTGGCCTTTCTGACGGCGGGTGCCCAGGCCGAGGCGGGCCAGACCCAAGAGGCCGCGCAGACCTTGCAGGCTGTGGCGGGCAATGGTGAGGTGCCGTTGATCTACCGCCAGGTTGCATCGTTCAAGGCGCTGCTTCTTCAGTCGGATACGCTGGATGCCGACCAACGCCGCGCCGGTTTCGAGGCGTTGGCCGTGCCGGGTGTGCGCCTGCGTCTGCTGGCCGAAGAGCAACTGGCCCTGATCGACGTCGCGGCGGGCGACACGGACGCCGCACTGACACGGTTTCAGATGATCATGGACGATGCCGAAGTGACCTCAGGCTTGCAACGTCGTGCCCTACAGGCAATGGTGGCCCTGGGCGGCGCGCCACTGGCCACCGAGACCGCCGATGAAGGATAAGGGCACAGGCATGACAAAAGGCGGCATCAGGGCGAGACAGGTCAATCTGCGGCGTTTCGTGCCCAGGGGCGCTTTGATCGGCGCGGGCCTTGTCGGCCTGGCCGTATTGTCCGCCTGTCAGGAACGTCAGGTGATCCTGCCCGGCCAGCGCGAAGCGGTGGACTCTGTTCTGACCCAGACCCCCGGTGCCGCCGCGCAAGAGGCGGTCGTGGTATCCGACGCGGTCCGCGACATCCAGTTGCCCGCTCAGGTCGCCAACGCGGATGCCGCCCAAAGCTTTGGCACACCGGACTTTCGCACCGATCACCCACGCCTCGGCACCAACCTGACGCAGGTTTTTGCCGTCAATATCGGGGCCGGGGACGACCGCAAGCACCGCATCGTGGCCGACCCGGTTGTGGCGGGGGGCCGTGTGTTTACACTGGATGCGCAGACGACCGTGACGGCGGTGTCGACCTCGGGGGCTGTGTTGTGGCAACGCGATATTCTGCCCGATGGCGCGGATGAAGGCGATGCAACCGGCGGTGGGCTCGCGGTTGAGGGCGACGTTCTTTATGTCTCCAGCGGGTTTGGCGCGCTCACGGCGCTTGAGGCGTCGACGGGGCGCACGAAATGGGTTCAAAAGCTTGAAGGCACGGGGTCGGGGCGCCCCATCGTGTTTGGCGATCTGGTTTACGTGATGGCCGGCGACGACACCGGCTGGGCACTGGACAAGACAAACGGGCGCGTCGCATGGCAGGTCAGCGCCTCTGAAAGCCCCACCAACGTGCTGGGTGCACCCGCACCTGTCGTGGTTGACGGGCTGACCGTGTTTTCCTTCGGCTCGGGCGAAATGCAGGCGGTGTTCCGTCGGGGGGGGCTGCGCCGCTGGGACGCATCCGTTCTGGGCGAACGCAAGGGCCGCGCGCTGTCCAAGTTTGATGACGTGACGGGCCGCCCGATTGCTGTGGACGGCGTGATTTATGCCGGCAACCAGTCGGGGCGCACGGTGGCCGTGTCGGCCGGCAGCGGCGGGCGCATCTGGACGACAAATGAAGGGGCGATTGATACCGTCCTGCCGGTGGGCGGCAGCGTCTTTCTGGTCAGTGACCGCAACGAGTTGCTGCGCCTTGATGCCAGTGACGGCACCCGCATCTGGGGCGTCGAACTGCCCAATTACGTGGCCAACAAACCCTCGCGCCAATCCGAGGTCTTTGCCCATCACGGCCCCATTCTGGCCGGTGGACGGATCATCGTGGCCTCGTCCGACGGGGTGCTGCGCAGCTTTGACCCGGTTTCGGGCGCGCTGACAGGCACCACCGTGATCCCGAACGGGGCCTCGACCGCGCCGGTAGTGGCTGGCCAGACACTGTATCTGGTGACCCGCAAGGGGCAACTGATCGCCTACCGTTAATCGGGTCGCGCTGCTTTCAGTGCTTTTCGCGGGCGCGCATATGGTCTATGTGCGCGGTTCGATCTTGTTCGGACCAAACCCATGACCCTGACCCTCGCCATTGTCGGCCGCCCCAATGTGGGCAAATCGACCCTGTTCAACCGCCTTGTGGGCAAGCGCCTTGCGCTGGTCGACGACCAGCCCGGTGTGACGCGCGATCTGCGCGAGGGTGCGGCGCGTCTGGCCGACCTGCGCTTTACCGTGATCGACACGGCAGGACTGGAAGAAGTTACCGATGACAGCCTTCAGGGCCGCATGCGCCGCCTGACCGAACGGGCCGTGGACATGGCCGATGTGTGCCTGTTCATGATCGACGCGCGCACCGGGGTCACGCCGACAGACGAGATATTCGCGGACATCCTGCGCAAACGCTCGGCCCATGTGCTGCTGGCCGCCAACAAGGGCGAGGGGGCGGCGGCGGATGCCGGTGTGCTTGAGGCCTATAACCTCGGTCTGGGCGAACCCATCCGCCTGTCTGCCGAGCATGGCGAGGGTCTGAATGACCTGTACGCGCAGTTGCAGCCCCTGGCCGACCTTTACGCCGAGAAAGCCCGCGCCGAAGCGCCCGAGGTCGATGTCGAACTGGATGAAGACTACGACGACGACCCCGACGCCATCCCCCAGCCCACCAATGCCAAACCCTTGCAGGTTGCCGTGGTCGGCCGCCCCAATGCGGGCAAATCCACGCTGATCAATCAGATTGTCGGGGATGAACGCTTGTTGACGGGCCCCGAGGCCGGAATCACGCGCGATGCGATTTCCCTGCGCACCGACTGGAACGGCACGCCGATGCGTATCTTTGACACCGCAGGCATGCGCAAAAAGGCCAAGGTGCAGGAAAAGCTGGAAAAGCTGAGTGTGGGGGACGGTCTGCGCGCGGTCAAATTCGCCGAAGTGGTGGTTGTGCTGCTGGATGCCGCCATCCCGTTCGAACAGCAGGATCTGCGCATCGCCGATCTGGCCGAGCGCGAGGGCCGCGCGGTGGTCGTGGCCATCAACAAATGGGACGTGGAAGAGGACAAGCAGGCCAAGCTGCGCGACCTCAAGGAAAGTTTCGAGCGGTTGTTGCCGCAGTTGAAGGGCGCGCCGCTGGTCACCGTGTCTGCCAGGACTGGGCGGGGCATGGACCGGCTGCACGAAGCCATTCTGCGCGCCTATGAGGTCTGGAACCGCCGCGTCAGCACCGCGCAACTGAACCGCTGGCTGACCGGGATGCTTGAGGCGCACCCGCCGCCCGCACCGCAGGGCAAGCGGATCAAGCTGCGCTACATGACGCAGGCCAAGACCCGGCCCCCCGGTTTCGTGGTCATGTGCAGCCATCCTGACAAGATGCCAGAAAGCTATAATCGCTATCTTGTCAACGGCTTGCGGCTCGACTTTGACATGCCGGGCACGCCGATCCGCATCTGGATGCGCGGCCAGAATGACGCCAACCCCTATAAGGGGCGCAAAAAGGCACCGCCCTCGAAACTGCGCAAACATATGGACGGGCGGCGCGGCTAGGCGCGCGCGGCCCGCAGGATTGGGGCGATCAGCGCCGCAGCGCCCGCCAGCGCCAGCAGCCCGACACCGGCGAAACCGTTCTGGACGGCCACCGCGAACAATGCCCAGATGATCGCGACGCCATAGGTCGGCGCATGTCCCAGCCGCCACTGGACGGCCCAGCCGAGGACGATGGCCGCGCCGACCATGGCCCAGGCCGCCAGCATCTGACCGGTAAAACCATAGCCTGCCAGCATCAGACCCAGCGCCACAAAACTCGCCGCACTCAGCCATCCGGCATAAAGACCGACAGGCCAGGCGGCCGCCCACGCATCCTTGCGCGGCGCGCGCCACAAGGCCCACAGGGCACTCAGCAGCATCACCCAGATCAGCACCGTCGCCCAGACCGGGCTGCGCACCGCAACGGGCAACCACACCGCCCCCACGGCCAGAGACAGCGCAAGGGCCGGGCGCATTGCGGCCCAGTCCGGGTCGCGCCAGCGCCTCCACGCGCCAAACCCGGCCCCGACAATCAGCCACAGATAGATCACGCCCCAGATCGCAAACGCATAGCCCTCGGGCTGCACGGGCGGGTCGATTTGGGGCACCGGAAACTGATCGGCCTCAAAGCCGCCAAAACCGGGCACCCAGAACGGTGAGGCGGCAAAAGCCAGTGCGAAGATCAGGACAAGTACGGGCATGGAATTCCACCGTTTACAATTCAGGGTAGTTGCGCGACCCTCTGGAACATGAATTAACGCTTTTGGCTGCATTTCAAGGACTTGGGCCCCAATGACACGGATTGCGATCTTTTGCGACGGCACATGGAATTCGCCGGACATTCAAGAGCCGACCAGCGTGCACAAGCTGCAGCGCGCCCTTGTCAGCGATCCTGCCAAGGGGCAGGTGGCGGCGTATTTTCCGGGGATCGGCACGGATGTCCGCTTTGACGGTCCTGTCAAGAAGTTCCTGAACAAATGGGGCGGCGGCGTATTCGGCTGGGGCCTTGATGCCAAGGTCAAGCAGGCCTACCAGTTCCTCGCGCAGGCCTACCAGCAGGGCGACGAGATCTATCTGTTCGGCTTTTCGCGCGGCGCCTTTACGGCGCGCTCGCTGGCGGGGATGATCCGCAAATGCGGGATCATCAGCGACACCAGCACCGAAGGGGTCAACAAGGCGTTTGAACTTTACCGCAAGAGGGGCCGACGGAACCACCCCGACGCGCCGCATATCCGCGAGGCACGGCGCACCATGTCGCCCCGCTTTGCCACGTCGGTCAGTGACCTGGCATGGCGCAACGACACGTCGCGACTGGTGGCGGTGTCATATCTGGGGGTCTGGGACACGGTGGGCGCGCGGGGTATTCCGCCCTCGCTGCTGGGGCCGGTCGCGTCCATGTGGAACAGACAGTACAAATTCCACGACATGGCCTTGTCGAGCCTTGTGCAATCAGCCCGGCACGCCCTGGCGCTGGATGAACGGCGGGTGCTTTACAAGCCTGCCAAATGGGACAATCTGGATGGCGACAAAGGGCTGAACGCCGGGGATACGGGGCCACTGCGCGCCTATCAGCAGCTTTGGTTCGTGGGCAACCACAGCATCGTGGGCGGGTCGGCGGCCGAACAGCCCCTGTCGATGATCGCGCTTGACTGGGTGGTGCAGGGGGCGGGGCGCCTGACGCTGAAACTGGGCGAAAAGTTTCCGCCCAGCGACCCGGATCCACTGGTGGATGCACCGGCGATCGCATACAAGTGGTCGCTGTTGAAGAAATGGCGCCAAGGCCCTGTCGCGTCTTGGGAAATTCACCCGACCGTTCACGAAAGAAAGAAGGGGCGGCCCGATTATCGCCCCGGTTCCCTGCGCATCTAGGCGAGCGTTCCGTCCGCGCCCAGCACCGTCTTGCCCCCCAGATAAGGCGCAAGGGCTGCGGGCAGTTTCACCGACCCGTCCGCCTGCTGGCCGTTTTCCAGCACCGCGATCAGACAGCGCCCCACGGCAAGGCCCGAGCCGTTGAGCGTGTGCACGAATTGCGGCTTGCCGCCATCTGCGGGTTTGAACCGCGCATTCATGCGGCGCGCCTGAAAATCGCCGGTGGTCGAGACCGAGCTGATCTCGCGATAGGCATTCTGGCCGGGCACCCACGCTTCGATGTCATAGGTGCGGCGCGCCCCGAACCCCATGTCGCCGGTGCACAGGATCACGGTGCGGTAAGGAATATCCAGCGTTTCCAACAGCTTTTCGGCACATCTTAACATCCGTTTCTGCTCGGCGTCGCTGTCATCGGGGTGGGTGACCGACACCATCTCGACCTTTTCGAACTGGTGCTGGCGCAGCATTCCGGCAGTGTCCCGCCCGGCGCTGCCCGCTTCGGAGCGAAAGCAGAGCGTGTGGGCGGTCAGGCGGATCGGCAGGGCGCTTGCGTCCAGAATATCGCCCGCAACCGAGTAGGTCAGCGGCACTTCGGAGGTGGGCACCAGCCACATTCCCTCTTGGGTCTGATAGCTGTCTTCGCCGAATTTCGGCAGTTTATCAGTGCCATACATGGCATCATCGCGCACCAGCACAGGACAGTTCACTTCCGCCAGGCCGTTGTGATCCACGTGGGTGTCGATCATGAACTGCGCCAGCGCGCGGTGAATGCGGGCCACGGCCCCTTTGAGCATGACAAAGCGGCTGCCCGAGGTTTTGGCGGCGGTTTCGAAATCCATGGATGGGGCGACACCGGCAATCTCGAAATGCTCTTTGGGCGTAAAATCAAAGGCTTGCGGGGCGCCCCATTTGGTCACCTCGACATTGTCGGCCTCGTCAGCGCCGTCCGGCACATCCTCGGCGGGCAGGTTGGGGATATAGGCGAGCGCGTCGCTCAACTGCGCATCAAGCGCCTTGGCCTCGTCCTGCATCCGCGCGATTTCCGCTTTCTTTTCAGCGACAAGCGCGCGCAGGCGTTCGAATTCCGCATCGTCGCCACGGCCCTTGGCGGCCCCGACCTCTTTGCTGGCCTTGTTCTGTTCGGCCTGCGCGGTTTCCGCCGCCAAAATGCAGGCGCGGCGTCTTTCGTCGAGGTCGAGAAGGGCAGAGGACACCGGCGCGTCCCCACGGCGCGCAAGGGCGGCGTCGAAGGCGGCGGGATTTTCGCGCAGGCGTCGGATGTCGTGCATGGGTCTGGTCCTTGGGGCGGAGTGGCGTCGGGGGTCATATGCCGGAAATTGCGGGGCGGGAAAAGGGGCACAATGGCGATGCACAATGTGTGCACCGGATGTGCACCGCTTTGGTGTATGTTTTATTTTCAGACGGTATTCGGGGTTTGGAGTACGCGGGCGATTTGCTAGCGCAACGTTTCGTTAAGATCGTCACCAAAAACGAGCTGCCCGATGTCCTCAATGTCTAGGCGCTTTTCGTAGCTGTCGTATTTCAAAGGAGACAAGCCTGCCCGCATTTCGTCGATTACTGAAACAAAACTCCGCATCGCGGAAACGGAATTCAGGTCGCCGTGGCGCCTTAGAAAGTTTGCGAGGACCTTGGCGACGGACTTGTGGCCATAAACGGCGATCCTTGCCCTCGCATCCGCAACTCGGCTTTGTGCATCGGCGAGACCGGAGGCATTTTCGGCTTCACCGGCCGCTAGACTTTTTTGCAAGGCTGTCAAATTGGCCGCTGCCTGCAAAAACCCGATATAGCTTTCGGCTCGAAGGCGTTCGAGTTCCGTCAGTCGCGCGTTGTTTTGCACCCGAAGGTTTTGTACCCAAGCTCCTGTCAGCCCGCCAAGCAACGTAAATGCCGCGAGTGTTAGTTCCAAGAAAGGCGATTCTAACATTGGCGCTCCAGGATCATGTGAATTGGTATGCTCTCGGCCTCAATGGGGCAGGTGGATGCTGCATAAATCAAGTCCAAATCGTTAGCCATCTGGGCGTCTTCACTCCTTTCCACCTTGCACAGCGTGCACGCCAACAATAGGTAGTGCCAAACTTTGAGATGGGCCAGTTGCGCCCCAAGAATGAAGGACACGGACCGACATGGAAGCCATTGGCCAGTTTATTCCCCTGATTTTGATCTTTGCGATCATGTATTTCCTGCTGATCCGTCCGCAGCAAAAGAAGGTCAAGGACCATGCGGCCATGGTCAGCGCCTTGCGCCGTGGCGATCAGGTGGTGACCCAGGGGGGTCTCATCGGCAAGGTCACCAAGGTCAAGGACGACAACGAGATCGAGGTTGAACTGTCCGAAGGTGTGAAAGTGCGCGTCGTGCAGTCCACCGTCGCGCAGGTGCTGTCCAAGACCGAGCCTGCCAAGTAATGCTGCAGATCGAGGGTTGGAAACGGGTTCTGATCTGGGCGACTTGTGCGCTTGGTCTGATACTTGCGCTGCCGAACGGGTTCTATACCCGTGTCGAGGGCCACAACGACGCCGCACAGGCCATTGAACTGGGGGCAGACACGCCTGCAAACCGGGCCGCACTGGCCCAGTGGCCGACATGGATGCCATCGAGCCTTGTGAACCTTGGTCTTGATTTGCGCGGCGGCGCGCATCTGCTGGCCGAGGTGCAGGTCGCGGATGTGTACGAATCGCGGATGCAGGCCAGCTGGCCCGAAATCCGCGACGCCCTGCGCCCCGAACGTGCCACCGTCGGCACGATCCGTCTGCAACAGTCGCCCCCGGACGAATTGCGGGTGCGGATCAGTGAACCGGATGGCATGCAGCGTGCGTTGCAGGTGGTGCGCGGTTTGGCGCAGCCGGTGCAGACCCTGACCGGCGTCGGCGCCAGCGATATCGAAGTGCGCGCCGATGGTCCCGAAGTTATTGTCGTGACCCTCAGCGATGCCGAAAAGCTGGCCAGTGACGAGCGCACGATGCGGCAATCCCTTGAAATCGTGCGCCGCCGCATTGACGAGGTCGGCACCCGCGAGCCCACCATTCAGCGTCAGGGCGCGCAGCGGATTCTGATCCAGGTGCCCGGCATCGGATCGGCCGCCGAGTTGAAAGGGATCATTGGCATCACGGCGCAGTTGACCTTTAACCCGGTGGTAAACCGGACCACGGATGCATCCCAGGCCCCCGGTATCGGCAACAAGCTGGTGCCGTCGCTGGACGAGCCGGGGCAGTTTTACGTGATCGAAAGCGCCCCCGTGGTCACCGGCGAGGATCTGGTGGATGCCCAGCCGTCATTTGATCAGAACGGCAATCCGGCCGTGTCCTTTCGGTTCAACACCTCTGCCGCGCGCCGGTTCGGGGATTACACGGCGGACAATATCGGGTCTCCCTTTGCCATTGTGCTGGATGACGAGGTGGTCAGCGCCCCGGTGATCCAAAGCCATATTCCCGGCGGGTCGGGCATCATCACCGGCAATTTCGATGTCGAGGAATCGACAAATCTTGCCGTTCTGCTGCGGGCCGGGGCCTTGCCTGCGCAACTGACCTTTCTCGAAGAACGCACCATTGGCCCGGAACTGGGTCAGGACAGCATTGATGCGGGCAAGATCGCGACCCTGGTTGCCTTTACGGCTGTGCTTGTCTTCATGTTCCTCAGTTACGGGCTGTTCGGGATTTTCGCCAATATCGCGCTGATCGTGAATATCGGGCTGATCTTTGGGCTGTTGTCGCTGATCGGGGCCACGCTGACCCTGCCGGGGATTGCGGGCATCGTTCTGACCGTGGGCATGGCGGTGGATGCCAACGTGCTGATTTTCGAGCGGATTCGCGAAGAGTTGAAATCGGCGCGCGGACCTGCGCGGGCCATCGAACTGGGCTATGAAAAGGCGCTGTCGGCCATTCTGGATGCCAACATCACCACGTTCATTACGGCTGTGATCCTGTTTGCCATGGGCTCTGGCCCGGTGCGGGGGTTTGCGATCACGCTGGGTTTGGGCATCATGACGTCGGTGTTCACGGCGATCTTTGTGACGCGCCTTTTGCTGGTGATGTGGTTTGAACGCCGCCGCCCGAAAACGATCGAGGTTTGACCCCATGCGTTTGAAAATGATCCGGGACAACACGTCCTTTGATTTCTTTGGCCGCTGGAAGCTGTGGCTGGGGATTTCGGCGCTGATGGTGGTGATCGGCTTTGCCAGTTTCGCGATACAGGGCCTGAACTTTGGCATCGACTTTCGCGGCGGCACGACGATCCGCACACAAAGCACGCAGCCCATCGACATCGGCGTCTATCGCGATGCGATGACGCCGCTGGAACTGGGTGACATCACCATCACCGAAGTGTTCGATCCGACTTTTGGCGACGATCAGAATGTGGCCATGGTGCGCATTCAGGCGCAGGACGGCCAGGAGGCGGTGACGCCCGAGACCATCTTTGCCGTCGAGGGCGCGCTGAGCGCGGCAGTGCCGGACATCCAGTTCGTGTCGGTCGAATCCGTGGGCCCGAAAGTGTCGGGCGAGCTGATCCAGACGGCGGCGCTGGCCGTTGTTCTGGCCATCGGGGCGGTGCTGATCTATATTTGGTTGCGCTTTGAATGGCAGTTCGCGCTGGGGGCGGTGGCGGCCCTTGTGCATGACGTGATCCTGACCATCGGCATATTCTCCGAACTGCAGATCAAGTTTGACCTCGCCATCATTGCGGCATTGCTGACCATTGTGGGCTATTCGCTGAACGACACGGTGGTCGTGTTCGACCGGGTGCGCGAGAACCTGCGCAAGCACAAGAAACGCCCCTTGGCCGAAGTGCTGAATGTCTCGATCAACGAGACCCTGAGCCGGACATTGATGACCTCTGTCACCACGCTGCTGGCGCTGATTTCGCTTTATGTGCTGGGCGGAGACGTGATCCGGGGCTTTGTCTTTGCGATGATCTGGGGTGTGATCGTGGGGACATATTCTTCGGTCTTTGTGGCCTCGACCATCCTGTTGTGGCTGGGGGTCAAGCGCAACTGGGACAAACCGGATGCGAATGCGGGCAATCAATACGCCAACATAGATGCCTGATCTGATCGCTGCGGCCCTGGCCTTGCCGGGGTTGTGGTGGCTGGTGGTCGCGATTGCGGCGGCGGGCCTTGTGCGCGGGTTCACCGGGTTCGGGTCGGCCCTGATCATCATGCCGGCCGCGTCTTCGGTGCTGGACCCGTTCGCAGCCCTTGCCTTTCTCACCGTTGTGGAGTTCTGGGGGCCGTTGCCGAACCTGCGCCCGGCGCTGCGGACAGGTGCACCGCGCGAGGCGCTGATGCTGCTGGCCGGGGCCGCGGTGGGCCTGCCGCTGGGCCTGTGGGGGCTGTCGCTGCTCGACCCGGCCATCTTTGGCTGGTCGGTGTCGGTGATCGTTCTGGTGCTTCTGGCGCTGGTGATGAGCGGGTGGCGCTATAGCGGCACCTTGCGCCCGGCAGGCGTTGTCGGCGTCGGGTCGGTGGGCGGTTTTCTGGGGGGGATCGCGGGGGTGCCCGGGCCGCCGGTGATCATGCTTTATATGGCAAGTGCCCTGCCCATCGCCGTGATCCGCGCCAATTTCCTGCTGTATCTGCTGGGCTTTGATCTGCTGATGATTGCGATATTCATCGGGGCCGGTTTGCTGGATGTCCTGGCGATCACTGTGGGGTTGCTGTGTGTGCCACTGTATATGTGCGCCAATGTGCTGGGCGCGTGGTTGTTTGATCCCAAATCGGAGCGACTTTTCCGCACGGTGGCCTATATCGTGATCGCGGCTTCGGCTATTGTCGGGCTGCCAGTCTGGAGTTGAGCCGATGCGCCTGAACGAGATCACCTATACGGACGCCAAACCCGTCGAGGGCTATGGGCCCGGTTTTTTCCGCATTGCCGGAGACGTGATCGAGGGCGGTGTTCTGACCGGTCCGACCGGGACGGGGCCGTGGGGCGGGTTTGATGACGCGCAGCGGCTGCTGGCCCTGTCTGGCGTTGTGGATGTGCTGTTTGTGGGCACGGGCAGCGAGATTGCGCATATTCCTGCCGCCTTGCGCGCGCAACTGGACACGGCGGGCATCGGGGTCGAGGTGATGTCGTCGCCCACGGCGGCGCGCACCTATAACGTGTTGCTGAGCGAAGGGCGGCGCGTTGCCTTGGCGATGCTGCCTGTGTGACGCGGTGCCGGGGGCATCGCCAGTGTCGTTCGGTGCAATGGCGTTCCCATGACGATCCCCCCGCGGTTCATTTTGCGACATGAAGATGGAACGGGGGCTTTTGCGAGCCGCGTCAATCCGTTAGCGATGGTGCCATGGAATTGAGTGTGACTGATCTGGCCGTGGGCCGTGGCGGGGTGCCTGTGCTGGCGGGCCTGTCTTTTGGTCTTGGGGCCGGTCGGGCGCTGGTGCTGCGCGGGCCCAACGGGTCGGGCAAGACGACGCTGTTGCGCACGGTCGCCGGATTGCAGCCGCCGATGGCAGGCATGGTGCGGGGGGCCGAAGACCGCGTGGCCTATGCGGCCCATGCCGATGGGTTGAAAGCCGCGCTGAGCGTGGCCGAAAACCTGCGGTTCTGGGCGGCGGTGTTCGGGCAGCGCGATATTGGTCCTGCCTTGCGCGCCTTTGATCTGGAGGATCTGGCAGAGCGCCGCGCCGGGCAGTTGTCCGCCGGTCAGAAGCGCCGCCTTGGCCTTGCGCGCCTTGTGGTGACGGGCCGCCCGCTATGGGTTCTGGATGAGCCGACAGTGTCGCTTGATACCGCTTCGGTTGCGCTGTTTGCGGATGCGGTGCGTCGGCATATGGCGGCGGGCGGGGCGGCCCTGATTGCCACGCATATTGATCTGGGCCTTGAGGCCGGTGTGCTGGATGTGACCCCTTATCGCGCCCGCGCGCTTGAGGTTGCCGCCGCTGACGAGGCGTTCCTGTGAGGGCGCTTTTCTATCGCGATCTGGCGCTGGCCCTGCGCGCCGGGGGGGGCTTTGGCCTGGGACTGGCGTTTTTCCTGATTGTCGTGGTGTTGGTCCCGTTTTCGGTCGGGCCGACGTCGGAGTTGCTGTCGCGCATTGCGCCGGGCGTGTTGTGGCTGGGGGCGTTGCTGGCGTGCCTGTTGTCGCTGGACCGCCTGTTGGCGGTGGATTTCGAGGACGGGGCGCTGGATCTGCTGGCGACCTCGCCCTTGCCGCTCGAAGGGGTGGTGGCGGTGAAGGCGGCGGCGCACTGGGTCACGACGGGCCTGCCGCTGGTGCTGGCGGCGCCGGTGCTGGGAGTTCTGCTCAACCTTGCGCCGGGGGGCTATGGCGTGCTGGTGATCAGCCTCGCCCTTGGCACGCCCGCGCTGTCGATGATCGGGGCCTTTGGTGCGGCGCTGACCGTGGGGATCAAGCGGGGCGGATTGCTGATGTCGCTGCTGGTGCTGCCGCTGTATGTGCCCACGCTGATCTTTGGGGCCGAGGCGGCGCGGCGGGCCGCGCAGGGCCTTGATCCGGCGACCCCTTTGCTGTTTCTCGCAGGCATCACCGGCGGGGTTCTGGCCCTGATGCCATTTGCCGCGGGCGCGGTGCTGCGTGTGAACCTGCGGTAACGGCGATTTGGATTGAGAAGGGGGGGCCGAGGCCTTAGACAAGCGTCATGTCATTGTGGGAATATGCCAATCCGGTCAAGTTCTTGTCCTTAAGCGAACGGGTGATGCCGTGGCTGTGGGTGTCGTCGGGCATTTGTCTGGCGGTGGGCCTTGTCTGGGGGTTCTTTTTCACTCCGGATGATTTCCGTCAGGGATCAACGGTCAAGATCATCTATTTGCATGTGCCGGCGGCACTGATGGCGATCAATGCGTGGTTCATGATGCTTGTGGCGTCGCTGATCTGGATTGTGCGGCGGCACCACGTATCGGCGCTGGCCGCGCGGGCCGCAGCGCCCGTGGGCGTGGTGATGACACTGATTGCGCTGTTTACCGGGGCAATCTGGGGCCAGCCGATGTGGGGCACCTGGTGGGCGTGGGATCCGCGCCTGACGTCGTTTCTGATCCTGTTCCTGTTCTATCTTGGCTATATCGCCCTGTGGGAGGCCATCGAAGACCCGGATACGGGCGCTGACCTGACCTCGATCCTGTGCCTTGTGGGCACGGTGTTTGCGGTGCTGTCGCGCTATGCGGTGAACTTCTGGAATCAGGGATTGCATCAGGGGGCCTCGCTGAGCCTCGACAAGGAAGAGAACGTGGCGGACGTATTCTATCAGCCGCTGCTGGTGAGCATTGCGGGCTTTGTGCTGCTGTTTCTGGCGCTGGTGCTGTACCGGACCGGCACCGAAATCCGGGTGCGCCGCACACGCGCGCTGATGGCACGGGAGAACCGCGTTGCCTGATCTTGGAAAATACGCAGACGCTGTTCTGTCGGCCTATGCGGTGTCGATTGGGCTGCTGGTGGCCATCGTCGCGCTGAGCCTGTGGCGCGGGCGACGGGTGCGGGCACAGATGCGCGCGGTCGAGGACAGGGCAGGGCGCAATCGCTAGGTTTTCGGTCTTGATGCTGGCCCCGATTGGCATCCTTGCCGGGGTCGTGGCGCTGGCGGCCGTGGCCATGTTGCGCGACACTCCGAACGAAATGCTTTCGACGCTGCCGGGCGGTCCTGCGCCGCCACTGACCGGGGCGCAGCTGGGCGATTTGCCGGGCGTCACACCCGAATTGCTGGCCAGCGGAGAGGTTACGCTGGTCAACTTCTGGGCCTCGTGGTGTCCGCCCTGCCGCGCCGAACATCCCAGGCTGCTCGGGATGGCCGCCGGGGGCCTGCGGATCATCGGGGTGAATTTTCGCGATACAGAAAGCGCGGCCTCGAACTATCTGGACGCGGATGGCAACCCGTTTGTCGCCGTTGCCTTTGACCCGACGGGCGGGTCGGCCAGTGCATGGGGTGTCACGGCCCCGCCCGTGACGTTCATTCTGGACGGGGATGGCACGGTGCTGTTCCGGTTTGGCGGGCCACTGGTCGGTTCGGATTACGAAAACCGGTTCATGCCCGCGCTGCGGGATGCGCTTGCACGAAAATAACGCCCGGGCGTTGGTCGGCCCGGGCGCGATGCGTGCTGAAAAGTCTTCAAGTTATGCTTTGCGACGACGGCGCATGAACGCCATCAGGCCGAAACCACCCATCAAAAGCGGCAGGCTGGCCGGAATCGGCACAGCCGGCACATTGAAGGTAAAGTTGTCGACGGCACCGGAGGCCCCGCGGCTGTTCGTGGCGCTGCGCTCGAACAGCACGGTGATGGAGTCGTTCTGCTGCAACAGAGCCGTGGTGCCAAAAACCACTGACCCCGTCTGGTTGTCAGAGGCAATGTCGATTGTGCCCAGTTCCGAACCACCGAACAGGAAGCGATAAAAGCCGTCGTCAACGGCCGATGCGCCTGTCCATTCCAACGTGATGTCCGACAGCAGTGTCAGTACGATGGAACTGGTCCGTGCGTCGTCATCGGGCGAACCCGGATTGTTGCTTTCCTGTTGGATCAGGACATTGCCGGACACGTTGTCGGCGTTGGCCTGGTTGCTCACGAAAAGGTCGGGATCGCCTGCACATCCGTTTGTGCCAAAGCCGTAGCTGCACGTGGTGTCAAACAATGCAGCCCCGTCGCCGCCGCCGGTTTGCACGCTCCACTGCACGCCACCGTCCAGAAAGGTGCGCGGATTGGTGATGTTTTGAAGCGCGCCGCTGTCCAGGCTTGCCACCTCGGCTGCGTTGGTTGGTTCGGCGTCGAAATCAAGCACATATGTGGATGCAGACGCAGCAGAGCCAAGTGTGATCAGTGCAATTGCTGAAAGGAATGTTTTTTTCACGATACTCACCCGATAGATTAACAAGTCATTAATATAGCAAGTTCAGCGCGTCCTGTCCAAGTTTTGCCATCTTTCACATGCCGTCAGTCAAAATCCTGTAACAGTTCCCGCTTCGCGTGTGGAATTTTCCTTTTTTACGGGACAATGCCCGTTTTTTGCACTGATTGTCGCCGGAAAATGTGGCCCGAATCGGACATCTGTCTGATGGGGGAATCGAAAAAAAACCCGCCATCTGGCGGGTTTTTCATTTCGGGTTGCGATGTGGTCTGGTGTTGGATCAGGCCGCTTTTGCCAGGTTGCGCAGCACATAATGCAGCACGCCTCCGTGCTCGATATATTCGATCTCGATCGCGGTATCTATCCGGCACTTGAGCTGGATATTCTTGGTCGATCCATCGGCCATCGCAATGGTGCAGGGCACGACCTCAAGCGGCTTGATCGTGTCGAGCCCCGAGATGGACACCGTTTCCTCGCCCGTCAGACCCAGCGATTTGCGGGTGTCGCCGTTCGTGAATTCGAACGGGATCACGCCCATGCCCACAAGGTTGCTGCGGTGGATACGCTCGAAGCTTTCGGCGATCACCGCCTTGACGCCCAGCAGGGCCGTGCCCTTGGCTGCCCAGTCGCGGGACGATCCGGCGCCGTACTGTTCGCCGCCAAAAATCACCAGCGGCGTGCCGTTGCCCTGGTGTGCCATGGCCGCGTCATAGATCGAAGTCTGAGCGCCGTCCGGCCCCTTGGTATAGCCGCCCTCGACGCCGTCCAGCATCTCGTTCTTGATGCGGATGTTGGCAAAGGTGCCGCGCATCATGATCTCGTGATTGCCACGTCGCGACCCGTACGAGTTGAATTCGCGCGGGGCGACCTGACGGTCCATCAGGTATTGGCCTGCGGGCGTGCTTTCCTTGAACGAGCCTGCGGGGCTGATGTGGTCGGTGGTGATCATGTCGCCAAGGATCGCCAGCACCTTGGCGCCGTCGATATTGGAGATCGTGCCGGGCTGCGCGCCCATGCCCTGGAAATAGGGCGGGTTCTGCACGTAGGTCGATGTGGGCGGCCAGTCATAGGTCAGCGCGTCGGTGGTCTCGACCCCCTGCCATTTCTCGTCGCCCTTGAAGACGTCGGCATATTTGGTCTGGAACGCCTCGCGGGTCACTGTGGCCTCGACCAGTTCGGCGATCTCATGCGTCGATGGCCAGATGTCTTTGAGGAAGACGTCGTTGCCGCTCCGGTCCTGACCGATGGCGTCTTTGGACAGGTCAATGTCCAGCGTGCCCGCCAGCGCGTAGGCCACGACCAGCGGTGGCGAAGCGAGGTAGTTGGCGCGCACGTCCGGGCTGATCCGACCCTCGAAGTTTCGGTTGCCCGACAGAACGGCGGTGGCGACGAGGTCACCTTCGCTGATGGCCCTGCTGATTTCGGGTTGCAGGGGCCCCGAGTTGCCGATGCAGGTGGTGCAGCCATAACCGACGAGGTTGAACCCGATCTTGTCCAGATCGTCCTGCAATTCGGCCGCCTCAAGATAGGCGGACACGACCTGAGAGCCGGGGGCGAGCGACGTCTTGACCCATGGTTTGCGATCCAGACCCAAAGCGGCGGCCTTGCGCGCCACCAGACCCGCACCGATCATCACATACGGGTTGGAGGTGTTGGTGCAGGAGGTAATCGAGGCGATCACGACCTTGCCCGATTCCATGGTGTAATCTTCGCCTTCGACCGCCACCTCTTTGCCCATCGGGCGCTTGAACGTCTGTTCCATCTCGCGTTTGAAGGCGGTCTTGGCGTCGGTGAGGGCGACAAAATCCTGCGGGCGTTTGGGCCCCGAGATGGCCGGAACAATCGTGCCCATGTCCAGATGCAGCGTGTCGGTGTAGATCGGCGCGTAATCGTCGCCGCGCCACATGCCGTTTTCGCGGGCATAGGCCTCGACCAGCGCGATGCGGTCCTCGTCGCGGCCTGTGTTGCGCAGGTAGCGCAGGGTTTCATTGTCGATGGGGAAAAAGCCGCAGGTGGCGCCGTATTCGGGGGCCATGTTGGCGATCGTGGCGCGGTCGGCCAGCGGCAGGCGGTTCAGGCCCTCGCCATAGAATTCCACGAACTTGCTGACCACGCCCTTGGCGCGCAGCATCTCGACCACCTTCAGCACCAGATCGGTGCCGGTGGTGCCTTCCATCATGGTGCCAGTCAGCTCGAACCCGATGACTTCGGGGATCAGCATCGAAATCGGCTGGCCCAGCATCGCGGCCTCGGCCTCGATCCCGCCGACGCCCCAGCCCAGAACGGCGGCGCCGTTGACCATGGTGGTATGGCTGTCGGTGCCGACCAGCGTGTCGGGATAGGCGACTTCGACCCCGTTCTGGTCTTTGTCGGTCCAGACGGTCTGGGACAGGTATTCAAGGTTCACCTGATGGCAGATGCCGGTGCCGGGGGGCACGACGCGGAAGTTGTTGAAGGCGGACTGACCCCATTTGAGGAAGGTATACCGCTCCATGTTGCGTTCGTATTCGCGGTCCACGTTCATCTGAAAGGCGCGTGGGTTGCCGAATTCGTCGATCATGACCGAGTGGTCGATGACCAGATCGACGGGGTTCAGCGGGTTGATCTGTTCGGCGTCGCCACCAAGCGAGACGATGGCGTCACGCATGGCCGCCAGGTCCACAACCGCGGGCACACCGGTGAAATCCTGCAAAAGCACGCGGGCCGGGCGATAGGCAATCTCGCGCGGGTTCTGGCCACCCTTGTCGGCCCATTCCGCAAAGGCCCTGATGTCGTCCACGCTGACGGTCTTGCCGTCCTCGAACCGCAGCATGTTTTCCAGCACCACCTTCAGCGCGGCGGGCAATCTGGAGAAATCGCCAAGCCCGGCTTCGGTCGCGGCGGGGATGGAATAGTAATCGACGGACTGTGCGCCGGCGGTCAGCGTCTTGCGCGTCCCGGAACTGTCGTGGCCAACTGTGATGGGCATGGGGGAATCCTTTCATGAGGCGAAGGGCAGCGTTCCCATGCGTCATGCCTCAACCCGGGCAGCGGTTCAACTGGAATTGAGCCTTCTGCGACGATTTTGTATACCATGGTGTACAGAAAAACGGAGTGACGCCGCTTTGCCACCCTGTCACATACGCTCAACAAACCTTGATTGGCGAAAACGCTCTGGCTTTCGTATGTGGGACGGGTATCGCTGATATCGACACTCAATAAAACCGGGCTGCCTTTATGAAATATCTGATCCCTCTGGTCATGGCCGTCTTTGGATCTGTCGGTGCGCCTGCGTCCGCACAATCGCCCGTGGTTGTCGAGTTGTTCACGTCGCAGGGCTGTTCGTCCTGCCCGCCGGCGGACAAGCTGATACATGAACTGGCCAAGCGGGATGACGTGATCCCGCTGGCGCTGCATGTGGATTACTGGGATTACATCGGCTGGAAGGACGAATTCGCCAGCCCGGCCAATTCGGACCGCCAGCGCGGCTATGCGACAGAGGCGGGGCGGCGGTCGGTCTATACCCCGCAGATGATCATCAACGGAACCACGGACATCGTGGGCGCGCGCCCGATGGAGTTGTCAAAGGCGATTGCGGAACACAGTGCAGTGACGTCGCCCGTCACCCTGACCGCCGAGCGTTCGGGCGATGTGGTCCGGATCACGGCCAAAAGCACGAAACGCGATACGGACATGCTGGTTCGTATGCTGCGTTACCAGACGGAACGCACCTCGCGGATCACGCGCGGCGAAAATGCCGGCACCACGTCGGTCTATGCAAATGTGACCGAGGACTGGCAAATCCTGCAGCAATGGGATGGCGTTGCGGATCTGGAGCTTGACGCGCAGGCAACCGGAGACTTGCCGGTTGTCGTGATGGTGCAGCAGGGACAGTTCGGTGCCATTCTGGCCGCCGTTCAGATCAAGTAGACCCCAACTGGCCCTGATCGGGGCCCGAGCTGCGCCAGCGCCGTGCCACCCACAGCCATTGTTCGGGATGGGCGCGGATGCGCGCACCGATGCTGTCATTGATGGCCTGAGTCATGGTCCCGGCATCCGAATGGGGGATCGGTGCGTCCAATATGAGGTCAAAAGTCAGCCCATCGGCGCGCCGGATGCCGAAAAAAGGGATCACCAAGGTGTTGTAGCGCAAGGCAAGGTCCGCCGCCGACGTACTCGTGTGCGCCGGATGCCCCAGAAAGTCAAAGACCGGTGCGCGAAGGACGTGTTGGTCCACCAGTATCACTGCCTGCCCGCCTGACTTGAGGTGGCGCACAAACCCCGCGGTGCCCTTGCGCCCCTGCGCAAACATCGGCCCCCCAAGATCGTGCATGGTGCGCACGTAATGGGCGTTGAAATAGGGGTTGGCCATATCGCGATAGAGGCCCCCCACATCAAACCCGGCCCCCAGAAGGGCGGCGCGCGGGGCCTCGTAATTGCCGAAGTGCCCCGACACCAGAATGACAGCCTGCCCCTTGTCTGTCGCCTCTTGCAGTGCGGCAAGGCCGGGGCCATCGATCCGGGCGCCCTTGTGGCGGTTCAGCAAGGCCTTGGTGGAATAGTTTTCGATCAACGTGCGGCCAAGGTTGTCGAGACTTGCGCGCGCGATGCGACGGTGTTCGGCATGTGGGAGATGCGGCAGGATAAAGGCTACGTGTTTTTCGGCGCGCCGCATGAACCCGGCGGCGGGGCCGATTATTCGGCTGACCATCAAGCCCATGAAGGGCACGCGCCAGCTATAGGGCAGGGCCAGCGCCGCCCCGATAAACGCGCGCGCGACTGCGTTGGTTGCGATATAGCCTGCCTTTGTCAGTGCAGGAATGTCGTCTTCTTCGTACCGCATGCGTGCCCCGGGTTCAGCGCGTGCGGGGTGCGCGCGCCTCTCGGTGCCAGACATAAATCCCAGCCCCCGCGATCACAAGCGCGCCCAGCAGGGTCAGGCTGTCGGGCACTTCGCCGAACAGCACAAGCCCCCAGAACACGACAAAGACAATGCCGGTATAGTTGAACGGGGCCAGCAGGCCGGCCTCGGCCTGCGACAGTGCGCGGATCAGCATAAGCTGCCCGGCCGTGCCCACCGCCCCGATCATCATCAGCAGCGCAATGCTGGTGAGGTCAAGGGCGGGCATGTGATACGGGACGATGGCCGTCAGCACGATCGAGCCCACCAGTCCGGTGTAAAACAGCGAGGTCCACACGTCTTCGTCGGGGCCAAGACGGCGGGTGATCAGCGTGTAGCTGGCAAAACAGAACGCGGCGATCAGCGGCAGCAGGCTGGCGGGTTGAAAGACGTCCGCGCCGGGCCGGATCACGATCAGCGCCCCGATCAGCGCGACCACGATCGCAAAGATGCGCCGCGGCCCGAGTGCTTCGCCCAGAAACAGCGCACCGCCCAGCGTGATCATCAGCGGGTTCATCATCATGACGGCCGTGGCCTCGGCCAGACCGATGCGGCCAAGAGCGAGGAAAAAGAAGAACGTCGCCAGCATCAGCAGAACCGAGCGGGCGATCTGCAACTTGGGATACTGGCTGTGTGCCACCCGGCGCAGACGCGGTGCCACCAGCACGATCACGATGATCATCTGTCCGGCATAGCGCGCCCACAGGGCGGGGATGGTTCCGGTGAGCGGGCTGACCGCCTTGACGGCCACATCCATCAGCCCAAAGCAAGAGATCGCCGCGATGGCAAGAACAATGGCGCGCCCGGGTGGAGGGGTGACAGGGATCATTCGCGGGCCATAGTGGGTTTGCAGGGCAAAGGGAATGGCGCCGGAGGGCGCGCTTTTCCAGGTGCTGTTGCAAATGCCTGTGCCTGAGCGGCGGAAACACCCATGCGGTGCGCGGGCCACGTCCCGGAACAGAGGTTGCCGGGGCATTGACGCGCGGCACCGGTCACTTCGCGGGCACACAAGCGTCGTGGGCCATGTTTGTCGGCGTTCCCCCCGGTTCGCGCCACTGCGACGGACCCGGGCTGTTTCAGGGGGCGTTCACGGCGGCTGACACCGGCGCCGCCGCCTGAAATCATGGCGTTCAGTGCGGTCAGTGGCGCGTGATCCATCCGCTGGTCCGGGTCGTGCCTTAATCCCCTTCCGGGCTGACCAGCAACAGATCGCCCGATGCCTCCATCGTGCGGATGGTCGTGACGATGGCGGACATGGCGGTCTCGACATCGGCGGATTTGGGGGTTCCGGCCTCGGCCACTTCCTCGCGCAACTGGTCGGCGAGGCGGGCGGACATGTTTTCGAGGATGTAAGCCACGCACTTTTCGAGCCCCATGTCGCCCGCGCCTGCAAGGGCTGTGACAAGGTCACCCTGATCTATGTCGCGCAAGATGCGCGGCACATCGCGCGGCGCAATGCGGTCGGGGATGTTTGCAAAGGTAAAGATCGCCTTGCGCACCGCATTTGCAAACCCCTCGTCGGATTCATCGAGACCCGCAAGCACGTCGTCGCGGGTGATGGAGGTGCTGGAATTCAGAATGGCACCGACGCGTTCAACCGGACCGTCGTCAAAGGCGCTGACCGGTCGCGAATCCAGTTGACTGGCCAGCGACAGGCCGATCCGTTCCACCGCTTCGGGAGTGATGGCGTTGGTCTTGGACACCGCATAGGTGATCTGGCGGGCACGCGGGCCGGGCAACTGCCCCAGCAGCGCGGCGGCCTTGGCCACATCCAGCTTGGACAGGATAACGGCCGCGATCTCGACGCTTTCGCTTTGCATCACGGGCAACAGCAGATCGCTGTCCATGGTGCGGATGCGGGCCCAGGGATTGCCGCTTTCGCGGACTCCGGCCTCTTTGCGCAGGCGCTCGGCGGTTTGCGGGCTGATCTTGCCATCAAGCGCGCTCAGCGCTCCCGCGATTCCACCCGGAAAGCTGAGGCCGATACGCTCCACCTCTTCGGCGAATTCGGAAATGACGGCCCGCAACGTGTCGCGGTCGACCACGCGCATGGACCCCATCGCCTTGGTCAGATGTGCCTGCAACTCATCCGGCAGATCCTCAAGCGGGATATCCGCGCCTTCGTTCAGCAGCAAACGCACCACGATGGCCGCCTTGGCCCGGCGGCTGAGGGGGACAGTGCGCAAAGAAGGTCCGCCACCCATCTGCATCGGCACAGGGGCGGCGGACATTGGAACCAGTTCGGTCATGTCCTGCCTAAAATCTGTTTGAAACAGTTCTGGCAGGCAATGGTTGAAAAACCCTCAACCAAATTGGGCAATCGTCCTCAATAATTGTAGGTCGACCCGGTCTCGATGGCCTGGCGCAACGAGGCTTCGGCCCATGTGCCGGCCCCGCCGCGCGCCTGAATTTCGCGCAGTTGCGATATGGCGGCGATCCTGTCGCCCGCGGCCAGCTTGCCCTGCGCCAGATACGAGCGCGCCAGAATGTTGTCGGGGTTTACCGTCAACGCCTGATCATAATACATGTCGGCCAGTGCCAGATCGCCCAGTTTGCGCGCCGTAAAGCCGCGATAGGTCAGCACCCGGTCGTCGAGCTGATCGGGCATCTGGTCAAGCACCTGTATCGCCTCGTGATAGCGCCCCGCATAGGCCAGTTCGCGCACCGCCTTGTAGAGCGTGTCGCTGTCCAGATGCGATGTCTTGTCCGGGCGCACGCATTTCCGAAGGTCCGCATCCCACACACCGTTCACGGGCTGTGCAAAGCGCACGTATTTCTTGGTCTCCGGGTCCCACTGACGGACCTTGAGACAATTCTGCGTGGTCTCTGTCTTCTGGGGCTTTGTCTCGGTGCTGCCGCCTGCGGCAAAGCCGGTTGTGGGCAGGGCAAGGGGCAGGGCGATGGCTGTCGTCAGGATCAGGGTGCGTAGCATATTCAGGTCTCCGAAATTGGACGCTTGCGAGCGATTATAGAGGAATAACCCGCCACGCGCGCATTTTATGCGATCACGAAACGGTGAATCTTTGTCTGGCCCTGCCGGGGGTGCCGGGATGGCAGCGTTTAGGCGCGGATTCACGGGCGGTTCCAGTCGCGCAAGCCATCGCAGGCCGTTGGATTTTATCGCTGTTCTTGCCCTGGGCGCGCCGGCCCTCGTGGCGGGGCCGGGCGCAAAACGCGCCGCGCGCATCATGGCCGTCTTCCGCCGCCTCCTGTTGTCAGGTGGCGTCACGGCAGGGCAAGCCGCAAAGCGATCACACCGAAGTGTGGCGCAGGCACCGTGACGCGGTCAATCCTCGCCAAAGACGCGGGCGAAAATCGTGTCCACATGTTTGGTGTGATAGCCAAGGTCGAACTTTTCCTCGATCTGCTCGGCGCTGAGGGCGGCGAGGACATCAGGATCGGCCAACAGTTCCTGTTTGAAATCGGTGCGATGTTCCCAGACCTTGAGCGCATTGCGCTGCACGAAAGTATAGGCGTCTTCGCGGCTGACACCGGCCTGGGTCAGGGCCAGCAGCACCCGCTGGCTCATCACGAGGCCGGGGAACTTGTTCATGTTCTCGGTCATGTTCTCGGGAAAGATCAGCATCCTGTCGATCACACCCGTCAGGCGGGACAGGGCGAAATCCAGTGTGATGGTCGCATCCGGGCCAATCATCCGCTCGACGCTTGAATGCGAGATGTCGCGTTCGTGCCAGAGGGCGACGTTCTCCATCGCCGGGATCACGGCAGAGCGCACCATGCGGGCAAGGCCGGTCAGGTTCTCGGTCAGTACCGGGTTTTTCTTGTGCGGCATCGCGCTTGAGCCCTTTTGACCCATGGAGAAAAACTCGGCCCCCTCCAGCACTTCGGTGCGCTGCATGTGACGGATTTCGGTGGCGATGTTTTCGATGGACGAGGCGATGACGCCCAGAGTGGCAAAGAACGCGGCGTGCCGGTCGCGCGGGATGACCTGGGTGCTGATCGGTTCGGGGACGAGGCCCAGCTTGTCACACACATGTTCCTCGACCGCCGGGTCGACATTGGCGAATGTGCCGACCGCGCCGCTGATCGCGCCGGTGGCGACTTCTGCGCGGGCATCGCGCATCCGCGACAGGTTGCGGTCCATCTCGGCGTAAAACCGGGCAAAGGTCAGGCCCATCGTCGTGGGTTCGGCGTGAATGCCGTGGCTGCGCCCGATGCGCACGGTATCCTTGTGCTCAAGCGCGCGGCGTTTGAGGGCGGCAAGCAGGCCTTCGATATCGGCCACCAACAGATCGGCGGCGCGGGTGAGCTGGACGTTGAAACAGGTGTCGAGCACATCCGAGCTGGTCATGCCCTGATGCACGAAGCGCGCCTCGTCGCTGCCCACATGTTCGGCCAGGTGGGTCAGGAACGCGATCACGTCATGTTTGGTCACCGCCTCGATCTCGTCGATACGGGCGACGTCGAATTCCACGTCTTTCGCCTTCCACACCGCTTGCGCGTTTTCGCGCGGGATCACGCCCAGATCGGCCATGGCGTCGCAGGCGTGCGCCTCGATCTCGAACCAGATGCGGAACCTGGTGGCCGGGTCCCAGATCGCAACCATGTCGGGGCGGGAATAACGTGGGATCATGGGGCGTGCCTTCCTCTTGGTCTCTGTCCGGCCTCTTAGAATGGTGCCGGGGCGGATACAAGGCGCCACATTTGGGCGGATTTGCGCCGTGCCCGGAATTAACCACAAAAATGCCCCGATCTTTGACCAACAGTTCGGACTGCAACCATCTTTGCCCCGGAGGACTCCATGAAGGTCATTAAAATTCTAGCTGTATCGGCGATCGCGTTCGGCGCGCCGGTTTTGACAGACACAATCGGACTGAGCGATACTGCGTCGGCCCAGGCCAAGGGCAATGGCGGTGGCAACGGCGGTGGCAACGGCAATGGCGGTGGCAATGGCGGCGGCAACGGCAATAGCGGCGGCAAGGGCAATGGCGGCGGCAATGGTGGCGGCAAAGGGGCCGACAACAATGGCAAGAGCGCCAGCAAGGCCAGCAACGGCAATGGCGGTGCGGCCAAACGCGGTAACCGCAAAAGTCTGGGCGAGATTTTGGGCCTGAAGCCCAAATCCGACAAACAGGCCAGAAGCACCGGCAAACCCGTCAAAGCGGCAAGCAAGCCGGTCAGGGCCAAGGTGCAACGCGCAACAGGGCCAACCGTGAAAACCTCCGTGCGCCCGCCCAAGCAAATGCGCGCCCCCGTGCAGGCGCAGCTCAAGGGCCTGAATTCGCTCAATCGTAACATCAACGGGCTGATGAACTCGAACGACCCCAAGATGGCGGGTTTCCGCGACTATGTTGAGGCAAGCGCAAGCCTGGCGGCTGCCGAAGAAGCCCTTGATGCTGCTCTGGAAACATATGGTCCTGCGCTCGACAATTACGGTGCGCTGCTGGACGGTCTGGGCTACGAAATTCCGACCACAGACGAGGAATTCCAGGAGTTGTCCGATCTGCTGAACGCGCAGGCAACGGCGCCCGGTCCGGCAATCGAGGACTTCACCGATGAAGACGGCGTTGTGGACGAGGCCGCCTATGACGATGCTGTGACCGGGTGGAGTGCGGACAGGGTTGCCGCCAATGCCGCTCTTGACGACTATGACGAGTCCTATGATGCGTTCACCGCTTTGGGCGAGGCGCAGGTGGCTGTGGACGAGGGCATGGAAGCCACGTCTGACGCGGTTTTGACCCAGGCCATTGTGGACGGGTGGAATGCCACAGGCGCAGGCCCGACCACCCAAGAGGACGTGACGCCCGAGGTCTTTGGCTGGGTCAGCGGGCAACTTGGCGTAGGCAACGAACAGGACGGCCTGATCGACGACTATATTGCCCGGCAACCCGAGGAGCCCGAGAGCGATCCGGCTGCGCCGTTGACGGACGAAGCTTTGCTGGACGAAACGCCTGACGCTGAGGGCAGCCTGGACGAGGTCGTCGAGGAAAGCTGATCTGGCTTTCGGTTCTGATACTGTCTGAGCGGCGCGCGCAAATTCCTGTTTGCGCGCGCCGTTGCATTTGGTGTCAATGACGGGGTGAAAAGCGCGTGCCGGAGATACGAGATGTTGCGCAAGGCTTTGATACTGACCCTTTTGGCTGTGCCGGCGGTGGCCGTGGCAGATGACGATTGGGTTGCGTTGCGCGCAGAGGCGCTTCGCGCCGCTCTGGAAGGGCGCGTTTTGCAATATGAGAACGCGCGACAGGATTTCCGGGCCTCGGGCAAGACGCTCTATACCAGCAACGGGCGGGACAGCTGGGGCAACTGGCGGATCGAGGGGGACCGGTATTGCAGCCAGTGGCCCCCTTCCGACCTTTGGGCCTGCTATGGTCTGGAGCGCGCGGGCGCGACGCTGCGCTTTGTCGGCCAGGGCAATGACATCACCGAAGCCACCTATGCCGACTGAGCGGGTTCTGGGCGATTTTCTGGGGCGCTGGGAGATCACCCGCGACATCATTCCCGCGTCCGGCCCGCGCGCGTCCTTTTCAGGGCAGGCTGAATGGCGCGCGGTGCCGGGGGGGGCGGCGTATTGTGAAACCGGCATTCTGCGGCTGGAGGGGGCGGCCCCGATGACGGCGGAGCGGCGATACCTTTGGGGCGACGATCTGTCGGTGCGATTCGAGGATGGGCGTGCGTTTCATCAGGTTCCCGCAGCAGGGGGAGAGGCCACCCATTTTTGCGACCCCGACACCTATCTGGTCACCTATGACTTTGCCGGCTGGCCCGCCTTTGCGGTGCGCCATGACGTGCGCGGACCGCGCAAGGATTACGTGATGATCAGCCGCTATGCGCGGGGTGCGGCCCGGTGACGGGCATCCTTTGCACTTGCAGAAACCCCGCCGCCTTGGCACAACGAGGCAGGATTTTTCACATCACAAGGCGAGAGTTCATGGAAACAACGTGGAATAACAAGGTGCTGAGCGACGTTCTTGGTGCGGAAGAGGGCGCGTCCCTGCGCATCAAGCAGGTGGTTCTGGTGCTGGTCGGCATCCTTGTTCTGGCTGTTGCGGCCAAGATCAAAGTGCCGGTGCCGGGCAGTCCGGTTGCGATTAACATGGGCACGTTCGTCGTGCTGACGGTCGGGGCGGCGTATGGCGCGCGCCTTGGGCTTGCGACGATCCTTGGCTATATGCTTGTCGGGGCAATCGGGTTCGACATTTTCCAGAGCTCGACTGCGGAATTGCGCGGTCTGACCTACATGACAGGCACCACGGGCGGCTATCTGTTGGGCTATGTGCTGGCGACCCTGACGCTGGGCGCGCTGGCGCAGCGCGGCTGGGACCGGTCGGTGCTGTGGATGGCGCTGGCGATGCTGATCGGCACGGTGTTGATCTATGTGCCGGGGCTTTTGTGGCTGGGCCAGCTTTATGGCTGGGACAAGCCGATCCTTGCCTGGGGTCTGACACCGTTCCTGATCGGTGATGCGCTGAAACTGGCGCTGGCCGCTTTGGTTCTGCCCGGTGTCTGGGCGCTGGTGGGCCGTGCGCGCGCCTGAACCAGCCCTGTGATCTGATTGAGAGGCGCGCACCCCTGCCGGGCTGCGCGCCTCGTTTCATTTCAGCGCCCCCTGGCGGGTCCGAGCCGCCGGGGCCGATCCGGTCGGCTTGTGGCTGATCGGCCCTCCGGGGGGGATTTTTTCAAATCAGAGAAGGGGGCGTGTCAGGGTGCGAGTTCGGTGATCACTGTCGAGCTTTGTTCGAGGGTGCGGTGCACCGGGCATTTGTCTGCGATTTCCAGCAGGCGCGCGCGTTGTGTGCCGTCCAGGTCCCCGCTGAGCGTGATCAGTCGTTTCCATTCGTCGATCTTGTCGCCGCTGCCGGTGTCGGCGTCCTGTGCGTGCACCTTGTTGTGGCTCACATCGACCGAGACGTGGGTCAGCGGCCAGCCTTTGCGACGCGCATACATGCGGAGTGTCATCGAGGTGCAGGCGGCCAGCCCGGCGCTGAGCAGCCCGTAGGGCGACAGCCCCTGATTGGTGCCGCCATAGGCGCGCGGCTCGTCCGCCAGAATGTGGTGGCGCGTGCCGTGGGTGATGTCCTGCAAATAGCCGTTCGGGTCCGCTTCGGAACTGCGCACGATCCCTTCGGGTGCCCCGATGGGCGGGGCGGGCGGTTTCAGGTCGAGGTATTTTTTCGCCCATGTCGCGATGATATCGGCCGCATATTCCGCATGTTCGGCCCGTGTGATCAGGTGATCCGCATCATCGAGCGTCACAAAGCTTTTGGGGTGTTTGGCGGCCAGAAAGATCTGGCCCGCATTGTCGATGCCCACAACGTCATCGCCGGGCGCGTGCAGCACCATCAGGGCGGCGTTCAGGCGTGCGATGGCGGGCGCGAGGGCCGTTCCCGTCACGTCGTCGACAAAGGATTTCCCGATGCGGAACGGGCGGCCACCAAGGGAAACCTCTGCTTCGCCATTGGCGGCAATCTCTGGCAGGGCATCGGCGAAACTGTGCGTCACATGGCCCGGATCAAAGGGCGCACCCAGGGTAGCGACCGCCTTGATCTGCGCCAGATCCGCCGTCGCCCTGAGCACCGCCGCCCCGCCAAGGGAATGGCCGATCATCAGGGACGGGGGCATGTTGCGCCCGTTCAGGTAGTCCACCGCGCGCGCAATGTCGCGCACGTTCGAGGTAAAGGAGGTGTTGGCAAATTCGCCATCGCTGTGTCCGAGGCCGGTAAAGTCAAACCGCAAGACGGCAATGCCCAGCGTGGTCAGACGGGCGGCGATCCGGCGTGCGGCCAGGATATCCTTGCCGCAGGTAAAGCAGTGGGCAAAGACCGCCGAGGCCAGATGCGGGCCTTCGGGCAGGTCAAGGCGTGCGTCCAGCGTGCCGGCGTGGCCGGGAAAAGCGATGCGTTCAGTGGGCATGTCGGTATCCTTCGCGTTGGCCCTAGGATGGGGCGGGGCAGGGGCGCTGTGAAGGGGGATGAAATATGGGTGACGGAGTTGTGTTGTCCCCGGCAGGCACGGGGGCATATCAGGCAAGGTTCAAAACGGGGCCTGTTGACTCGGGGCGGCGGTCCAAAACCGGGTTTGGTTGCAAAAGGCGTCTTGGGTTTGAACGGCCGTTGCAGGGCATGTCCAAAAAAACGAAGGTCGGGTATGGGGCACGGTGCTGTGCCTTCGCAGGGTTGGGAAAACCGGTTGTGGCGTGCCCTGGTGGATTTCGACGCGCGATGTAACAGGTCCCGCCAGAACCGCTTTGGCGGGCAGGAGGGCGCAATGCGACGCGGCACTGCCTGTGGCACCGTTCGGCTGCTGAAGACCGCCCCCCGGTCACAGGGATCGGGGGGCGGTTTGGGCCTGCAAGGTCTTGGGTCAGCTCAGGTGATGAACCTCCTGCAACCCATAGACCGGGGTGGGGATCCCTTCCATCCTTGCCTTGATCTGCAGCGCCAGAAATTGCGAATAATGCCGTGACTGGTGCAGGTTGCCGCCATGCATCCAGAGGTTCGGCACCTGCGTCGGCTTCCACATGTTGCGCTGTTCGCCCTCCCATGGGCCGGGGTCCCTGGTGGTGTCCGACCCAAGCCCCCAGCATTTGCCCAAGCTGTCCGCCATATCCTGACCCATCAGATCGGCAACCCAGCCATTCATCGAATTGTACCCGGTTGCATAGACCACAAGATCAGCGTCCAGATGGCTGCCGTCATCAAGAACAACGCCGGTTTCATCAAGCGCCACGACCTGACCGCGCTTCAGCCTGATCTCGCCGTCAATGATCAGCTGACTGGCCCCCACATCAATGTAATATCCCGACCCCCGGCGCAGGTATTTCATGAACAGACCACTGTCATCGTCGCCCCAGTCCAGCCAGAACCCGGCCTTTTCCAGCGCGTCATAGAATTCCTTGTCCTGCTCTTTGATGGCGGCATAGGCCGGGATCTGGAATTCGTGCAGGATGCGATAGGGCAGGGATGCAAAGATCAGGTCGGCCTTCTCGGTTGTCATCCCGGCCTGGACGGCGCGTTCGGAATACAGATCGCCAAGGCCAACCTCCATCAGGGTCTCGGAGCGCACGATATGGGTCGATGACCGCTGTATCATGGTCACATCGGCGTCGGCCTCCCAGAGGGCCGCACAGATGTCATGGGCCGAGTTGTTGGACCCGACAACGACAACTTTCTTGCCCGTCCAGTCATCAGGGCCGTCATGTTCGGATGAATGCTGCTGCACGCCCCTGAACGTCTTCATGCCGGGAAATTCGGGCATCCGCTTTTTGCCGGACATGCCTGTCGCCATGACAAGCTGCGTTGGTTTCAGCACAACCTCTTGCCCGTTGCGATCCACAACGATGGTCCATGTGCCTGTGTCCGCGTCGAATTCGGCGGATCTGGCGGTGCTTTGCGTCCAGTAGTTCAGCTCCATCACCCGCGTGTACATTTCCAGCCAGTCGCCGATCTTGTCCTTGGGGGAAAATACGGGCCAGTTGTCAGGGAATTTCATGTAAGGCAGGTGGTCGTACCAGACCGGATCGTGCAGACACAACGACTTGTAGCGGTTGCGCCAACTGTCGCCGGGCCGTGCGTTGCGCTCGATTATGATCGTCGGGACGCCCAGTTGACGCAACCGCGCGCCCATCGCAATGCCGCCCTGACCGCCGCCGATGATCACGCAATAGGGCTGGGTGGCATAGCCAAGCTCGGCCTCTTCGCGCGCGCGTTCTTCGGCCCATGTCGTGGCGTTCTTTCCGGCCCCGTGCCGCGCGCCCATGGGCCGGTTGAACCCTGCCGGTTCCTCATGCCCCTTCAATTCGACCATCGTGGTCAGCAGTGTCCAGATCTTGCCGCCCCTGAGGCGCATCAGGCCATGGCCACGGCCCGCCTCGGTCTCGAACGAGATCCACGCCGTCGTCACGCCGCCGTCTTCTGCCGGGGCTTCGCCATCGGCGATCTTCCACCCCCGCGGTTTTGTCGTGGCCAATTGCCGGGACAGCATGTCACCGACCTGAGCTTTGCCCTCCAGCGTTTTGATATTCCATGTGAAACTGACAAGATCACGCCAGTAACAATCCTCTTCGAACATGTCGCAGGCGCGCGCGATGTCGGCGCCGGCAAGGGCTTCGCCAAAGCCGTCCAAAAATGCCTGGGTTTGATCTGAAATCGTGGTGTCGAGCATGGTGTCCTCCCGTTAATTTCTCCGATGACACTGAAGAACGCGCAAGAACGCGGCAACTGTCGGTTGGATGATAGCCCTCAATCGGCCCGGTCCCGAAGGATTTTTTGGCGCGGCATCCTGAGCCGCGCGCACCGACCCCGCCGCCGGGCTTGCCTCCGGGTGCGCATCTGACCCCTTGCCGCCATGCAGGGGGGCTGCATGGCAGGTCGCGCGGGTTCACTGACCGAAAACCGGGCCTGTCGTTCAGGCGTCGGTGCCCGGTTTTGATTTATTCAGCTTTCTGCGGCGCTTGTGGCCCTCGTAGATGATCGCTCTCAATTTTTCCGACAGCGATCCGTCCGGCTGGCGCAGCACGCCCAACGCGCCGTCGCGCAGGTAGGACGCGCGGCGCTGTCGCTCTTGCAGCTTGTGGCGCACGACCCGCACGATTTCGGAACCGTCGTCCAGCCCAAAGGTCTTGCAGTCGGCAAGGCGTTGTTCAAAGACCGCGATGTCGCGGGCAATCGCCCTGAGGCGGTGCGCGGTGTACGCCTCGCGCGATACAGGTGCGAATGCGCGATTCGACAGCCCCTCGCCGACGCGGTAGGTCAGCAGGTCTTGGTCAATAAAGGCGACGCGCCCTTCAAGGGCCGCGCGAAATCCGAATATCAGGTCTTCGAAGCACAATGGGTCGATGGGGCCGTATTTGCGGAAAATGTCCTTGTGCCAGGCGCATGTGGCGCCAAGGTAAAGCGACATTGACCGCGCGGCCGCCACCGCATCGCGCGTGGTGTAGAACAGCGCCTTTTGATAGTCGGGCGGTTGCGGCGTGCCGGCAAGGGAGACAACCGTGGCCTGCGAAAAGGCCAGCAGGGGGCGGTCGCGCTCGAACACCTCCATCGTTCTGGCGGCGCGGTGCGGGTGGCATATGTCGTCACCCGAGGTGGCAATGATCACCTCGCCCGCGCACATGTCGTAACAGCGCGTGATGTGCCGGTTCACCCCGAGGTTTTCGGGGTTCCTGTTCAGAACGACACTGTGCGGACCGGCGTAACCGGCCACTGCGTCCTGCATGACGGCGAACGTGTCGTCGGTGGAACAATCGTCTGACAGGAAAATCTCCAGGGGCGGGCAGTCCTGCGCCAGCAGGGCCGTGACCGCATCGCGGACATAGTTTTGCTGGTTGTAGGCCATCAGCACAAACGAATAGCTCAGCGCGGTGTCTGGCAAGGCTTTGCTCACAGGGACAACCGGAAATGCTGGTATGTGGTTGTTCCTGCTCCGAACATCTCTTTCTGGCGCGCCAGCCCCTCGTTCAGGGTGCGCCCCCCATCCGTGGTGGAAATGCCGAAATCGAACCAGTCCCGGTCGGCGTAGACGTCGTCGAGCAGATGTTTGACGATCACGTCCACCCCTCCCGATGTCTGCCCTTGCGGCGCGCTTGCGATGTATTGCACATGCACCGTGCGTGCGCAGTCGAACATCACCAGAGCCGAAACCATCGCGTCGTTGTCAAAGGCGCCAAAAAGGCGAATCCGTTCAGGGAAACGCGACGCCAACAGCGTGATTTCCGCAAGCGAATGCACCGGTTGCGCACCGTGCCGTTGTGACAGAACCGCCGTCAGCATCGCCCAGCATTGTGGCCAGTCCGTAGATTCGCGCACGTCGAGTCCCGCCTTGCGCGCCTTGCGCAGCCCGTCTTTCTTGCCGCCGGAAAACGGCCTGCGCCGGGTAATGGGAACGGTTGAAGACGTATCCACGCGCACAAGGTCCGCCCCGAGCCGGAACAGCGCCGAGAGGTCTTCTTCGGCGGGCTGTGCGTGGTAAATGTGCGGGATGGCCTTGTAGTACAGGGTTTTGAACCCCGCACCGCGCGCATAGGACGCGATTTCATCAAACAGTCCGGGCATCGCAGTCACGGACATTTTTGGTGCCGTCAGCACCCCGCCATAGGTCAATCCGCCATGGGACTGAAGATCGTCGCCGCTGGCATTGGCGGGCAGCAGCGCGACCAGCCTGCCGTCGAGATATATGACAAGCGAATGGTCTTGAAAGCGATCCGCGTGGTAATCCATGAACCCGCGCGCGTGCAAAAACGTGGCGTTCTTGGACACTTCGACAAAGGCATCCCAGTCCGCGGCCATTTCGCCCGAATAGCGGCGAACCTCATAGACCCCGGTCATGACGCAGGCTCCAGCACCGCGACCCCAAACCCGGTTTCACCCATGTTGTTGCCGTTGTAGAACAGATAGCTTTCGCCCTGATCGGTGTCGAGCCGGGCAGGATAGCAGGTCATCTGCCCATCCCAGTCGCCCGGCGCGCCGCGCGGCAGTTCCTGACCCGCCTCACGCCGCCACGCGACACCGTCATCCGAAACCGCGCGATAGCAGGCGTATTGCTTTGACAGGGTGTCCGAGGTCACCCGCATTTCCCAGGACCCGTCCGAGCGGCGGTTCGCGCGGGGGCGCCCGATTCGATACTCATCCCCTTCGACTTCGAGGGTTCTGGTCGCGTCCTGCATGTCAAAGTGGATGCCATCGGCGCTGGTCAGCGTCCAGCAGTCGTATTGCGGGTACGTCCTGTCAGCGATGACCTGCCAGCGTCTGCCGCAGGATATCCAGGCCCTGAACCCGTCCGGCGTGGCGGCGATGCTGTGCAGGGCGTTGATGAACAGCGCATTCGGGGCGCGGTCAAGCACCGGCGTCGGCTGCACCCGCTCAAAGGAGGCACCGCCGTCTCGGCTGACGGCGAGGCCGCTAAAGGCGAGGAACTTGGCCTTTTGCACCAGCTGAAAGCCGACATAGTACATCCGCAGCGTCCCGTCCGGCATCGGCAAAAGATCGCCCAGAATGACGCCGTTGTCGTCGAACATGCCCGGCGCACCCAGATCGAGGCAGGGCCGCTCAGAGACGGACAACACATGCGTGGGGTCGGCGCGGGCGACATCGACCCAGCCGATACGGCTGATCCCGGCGGCGTCGCGCAGGCCGCCATAGACCCTGATGACATCCGCCGAAACCTGCAATGGCACAGGCGTCATGAACCCGATCCGGGCCCAGTCCGACGATCCGTCCGGGCAGAACGTCCTGCCAAGCTTGCGCCAGCCCACGCGTTCAGGCCTTGACCTTGAAGTAACGATAGGCCGAGACCCGCGAGGGTTCCGCATGATGTCCCGACAGGATCAGGCCCGCGTCGGCAAAGCTTTTGTTGACGACCGACCCAAGGGCCACGAAACAGTCGTCGCCCAGGGTGAGATTGTCGGCAAAACAGGCGTTGACCCCGATAAAGCAGCGCCGCCCGATCCGGGTGTATCCGGAAATCACGACATGCGAGGACACAAAGGCAAACGCGCCGATGTCCGACTGGTGCCCGATGTGGTTGCCGCTCCACAGGATGACGCCGTCGCCAAGGGTCACACCGTGCTGCACCACGTTGTTCTCGAAGATGAATACGTTTTCACCAAGCGTCGCCGTGTGCCAGACAAAGGCGCGGGAACTGATGTAATTTGCCAGGGTGTAGCCCAGACCCCGCGTCAAGCCGACAATCCGCTCGCGGACCTGATTGAGGCTGGTCGAGGTGATCGCGACATGCGCCTCGACCTCCTGCGGCGAAACCTGACTGGCGACATCTTCCAGCGCATAGACTTTCAGGCCGAATTTTTCCGCGTCCGTCACATACTTGGCTTCGACGGCAAACCCGATGACCTCATACTCGGAATCATGGGTGAAATATTCATAGGCGATGTCGGCAAATTCGCCCGCGCCAACGATCAGGAGTTTCTTGTTTTTTTCCATACGGGTCATTGTTTGATGCCTGAGAGAAGATAATCTAAGCATGACAGTAACGGGATTGAAAGTCGATCATACGGAGCAAGGCCCGGTTACGCAAAACCACCCGCCCAGACAACGACGCAGGAGAATTGTAACAGTGCCACTTGAAGACTGTCGGGTCATCGACCTGCCCAAGATCGAGGATGCGCGCGGAAATCTGACCTTCATTGAGAATTCCAACCACATCCCCTTTGACATCAGCCGGGTCTATTACCTTTATGACGTGCCCGGCGGGTCCGACCGGGGAGCGCATGCCCACAAGAACCTGCATCAGTTCATGATCGCCATGGCGGGCAGCTTTGACGTGTTGCTGGACGATGGCAGGAACACCAGAAAATTTACGCTCAACCGGTCCTACTTTGGAATCTACATCTGTCCGATGATGTGGCGGTATATCGACAACTTTTCCTCGGGGGCCGTCTGCATGGTGCTGGCCTCTGCGCCCTATGACGAAACGGATTACATCCGCGACTACACGGCCTTTCGCCAGGCAGTCGGCACATGAATGTGACCGTCCCGTTTCTTGACCTCAGGGCGGCGTATGATGAACTGGCGCCAGAGGCGGAACCGGCGATGCTCAGGTCGTTGCGCTCGGGCTGGTACATCCTTGGCCCGGACGTGGACAATTTCGAAACGGGTTTTGCGCGCTATTGCGCGGCAAAGGAGGCGATCGGGGTGGCCAACGGCCTTGATGCGCTGCGGTTGTCCCTGATGGCGCTGGGCATCGGCGCGGGGGACAAGGTGCTGGTGCCGTCCAATACCTTTATCGCGACATGGCTGGCCTGTACCCAATGCGGCGCCATACCGGTGCCCGTCGACCCGGACCCGCAGACCCACGTCATCACGGCCGCCGGCATTCGCGGCGCGATGGTCGAGGGGGTCAGGGCGGTGATTCCGGTTCACCTGTACGGGCAACCCGCAGATATGCCCGCGATTCTGGCAGTGGCGGGCGAACTTGGCCTGAAGGTGATCGAGGATGCCGCGCAGGCGCATGGCGCGCGTTGGGACGGGCAACGCATCGGGGGACATGGCGACGCCGTATGCTGGAGCTTTTATCCCGGCAAGAACCTTGGGGCGCTGGGTGACGGTGGAGCGGTCACGACCAACGAGGCGCAGATTGCCGACAGGCTCCGGATGTTGCGCAATTACGGATCGCGTGAAAAGTATCGCAACGACGTGCCGGGCCTGAACAGCCGTCTTGATCCGGTTCAGGCCGCCTATCTGTCAGTCAAACTGGCGGTGCTGGATGAATGGAACAGCCGTCGTGCGCGAATCGCGGCCGCGTATCTGGACCAGCTTTCGGACTGCGATCTGGTCCTGCCGGCTGTCGCGCCCCGGGCAGAGTCGTCCTGGCATCTGTTTGTCATTCGCCACGACGAAAGAGACAGGCTTGCCAGCAGGTTGTCGGATGCCGGCGTTCAGACGCTGGTGCACTATCCGATCCCGCCCAACAGGCAGGCCGCCTATGCGGACCTTGACTGTGATGGCACCCAGACCCGCGTGGCCGAACACGCCGCCAGAACGGTCCTCAGCCTGCCCATTGGTCCGCACATGTCGCAGGCACAGGTGGCAACCGTGATCAGCGCGGTCCGCGCCAACACCTGACGGATCGTGACCCGCCGGTTGCTTTTGATGTCCGGGCGCAGCTGTGTGTCAGGGCGTACCCGGGGCGTGCCTAGCCCCCCATCAGGGCGGCATCGAAAGGATAGGTCGTGAGGTTCTCGAACCCATCCTCGGTCACCAGCACCTGATCTTCGAGCTTGATCGAGAAATCCCCGCCCACTTCGCCCACAGAGGCCTCGACGCACAGCACCATTCCGGCCTGAAGGGGGTAGTCGAACGCGCCCGGCACCGCCTTGTCCGGGTAGGCGACCAGGGGCCATTCATCGCACAGGCCCACCCCGTGCATCAGACAGCCATATTTCAGGTCCTGATACCTGTCGTCCAGCCGGTGACAGTTGGCCGTCATGTCGGGGATCATCACGCCGGGTTTGATCATGGCCATGTTGGTCTGGATATGCTCGACCGCGTGGCGCATTGCATAGACCATGTCGGGGCGCGGTTTCTGATCGCCGATCCACCAGCTGCGCGAGATATCAATGCAAATTCCGTAAGATCCGATCAGGTCGGTATCAAAGGAGATGATCTCGTTTTGCTGACACACCCGCCCGCCGCATTCCTGAAACCACGGGTTGGTGCGCGGGCCGGAGGCAAGCAGGCGGGTTTCGATCCATTCGCCACCGCGCTTGATATTCTCGGCATGCAGAACGGCCCAGATATCATCCTCGCAGGTCACCCCGTCACCGACACTGGCACGGGCAAAGTCCTCCATTTTGCGCACGGTGGTCTCGCAGGCGTGATTGGCGCAGCGCATGGCAAGGATTTCGTCCGCGCCCTTGATCGAGCGCGCCTTTTCGGTGACCTCCTCACCGTCCATGATCTCGAATCCCTGCGCCTCGAGGGCACGCGCGCCGTGCAGCATGATCTTGTCCACGGCAAGGCGATTGTTGCCCTGCCCGTGTTCGGCAATCAGGTCGCGGATTTCACCCGCCAGCGGGTCGGCGACAGTGTGCGGTTTGTCCCCGGCCGAGAAATAGAACATCGACGCACCCGAGCGCACCTCGCGCACCAGCGGGTTGAACGAGGACAGGAAGGGGGCGTTCTTGTAGTCCCAGATGACCATGTGACCATCGGCACAGACCAGCACGGCGCGGAACGGGTTGTGGGTGTTCCACAGCTGCATGTTGGTGCTGTCGGTGGCATAGCGGATATTGAGCGGGTCAAACAGCAACAGCCCGCCATAGTCGCGGTCGACTATGTGTTGGGTCAGGCGCTTCCAGCGGTATGCGCGCATCTTTTCAAGGTTGGGCAGGATCAGCCCGGCGGCCTCCCATTCGGCAAAGGCCAGTTGGGTGGGGCCGATTTCGATGCGGTCGGCATCGTTGGGCGTGCCGTCCCCCAGGGTGGCCCCCCGGCTGGGGTCGATCTTGCGCGTTTCGCGGTAATGCGTGTTCATGGGGTACCCTTTCCGCCTTTGGGCCAGCTTGGGGGTGTTTTTCAAAAGGTGTTTGTCGATTTACGACGCAAAAGGGCGTCGTTTTTGCAAGCTGTTGGATGCGCCCGGCAGGTGGCGCGATTGTACGGATACGAGTTCTGGTGACGATATTGCGGTGATTGAAAAGACCGTGCGCGGTCGGGGACACGCGCGGCTATCGTGACGGCGACGCTGTTGGCGCGCGCCTTTGTCCTTGCGGCATTATCCGTCTGGAACACGCCTGCGCGCCATGTCAGACAAAGCGTCATGAGATCTGCCATCCTTCAGCGTCACCTGCCCGACGATATGCGCGTCCCCCGTGCCTTGCCCGGGATTCAGCCCGCGCGCGGGCCGTGGTTGCGCATCGACGACGCCTATGCCGGGCAGATGGCGCGGCGCGCGGCGTTGTTGGAGGAGCGGTTGGAGGATGTGGTCTATCTTGATCCTGCCGCTTTACCTGCGGCGCGGGAATTGCTGTCAAAAGCGATGGAGATCTTGCCCGCACTGGGGTTCGGGGCCGCCGGGTCAATCGTGACGTGCCCGGATGGGCGGTGTGTGGATGTGACCGCGATGCCGCCCCTGCAGGCGCTGGGGCGGATGTTTCAGAATGATTTCGTCATCATGGAAAAGCGTGGGGATCAGCATGTGCTGACGGGCGCTGTGCTGTGCTTTCCGGCGTCGTGGCGGCTGAGCGAAAAGGCAGGGCGGCCGCTGACCGGGATTCACGTGCCGGTCGATGACTACACCGACGATCTGGCGCGCCGGGTGCAGCGGTTATTTGACGGGATACGGGTGGGGCGCCCGCTGTGGCGGTTTAACCGGCTTTGGTATCAGGACCCGGAATTGTATCAGCCGCGTTCGGCGGCTGAACCGCGCCGGGCGGGGGCGGGCCTTGCCACCGGACCCTATTTGCGCAGCGAACGGCAGACGCTGGTGCGTCTGCCGGACAGTCAGGCGGTGGTTTTTGTCATACACACCTATGTGCTGGCGCGTGCGGATGTGCCGGATATGGGCTGACGCCGACATCGTTGTGACAACTGGTGCGACCCGTGTCAGGACAGGTCCACTCAGTGCGGCAATGCCGTCAGGACCTGCGCCCAGGCGCCATCGCCCTTCAACGCGACAAGCAGCGCAACAACGCCCGCAGCATGGCAGGCCATGCGCAGATTTTCGCCCTTTGTCAGGTTGATCGCCGTCAGGGTAACGGCCAGCGGCATCGCCACAAACGCAAGCACGCCGGTGATGGCCCATGCGCCCAGCCGTTCCAGATCCGAGTCGGAATTGGGCAGGATCTCTCCGAACTCGGCGATCAATGCGTCCTGATCGGGTTCACGACGGATGGCATCGGACAGCATCTGTTCCGGCGACGGTTCAGTCCGGGCCGGCCGGATTTGCAAGGGCGCCGGGCGGCGACTGTGTGTCATGGTCGGGTCATGCACATCACGCAGCACGCGGCGGGGCAGGATCGGGCCAAGCGCTGCCATGAAGTCGGCACTGTCGAGCGTGATGTCGGTCGTGAGCCATTGCACCGACGTGGCGGGGGATGCCTGAAGGATGCCGCGCACAGTGCCTGCCAGAGCAGCCTCGAACATCCCGGCATCCGCTGTCCCGTCGGGAATCATGCGGATCGACAGATGCGTCCCGGGTTCGCCAGACCCGTCATCGGTGTTTGTGAACAGGTCGATCAGCACGATGCAGTCGCGGCAGTCGATCTGGACCTGCGAATGGCTTGTGGAAACATGTTGCTGCAACTGCAAGCCATAGAGTCGCAACAACTGCGCAATCAGCACACCGGTGTGATCCATGTCCACTTTGAAACCGCCGGGATAGATCAGCGTCGCGGACAGAGTCATGTCGAGCGCGCCAAAAATATCATCCGAAACTTCAGACTTAAGCAGGAAATCCTTCATGATGTCTCCCGTCGTCAAACCCCCGTTTGGTTCCCGTTTGCTATTGCGGGTGCATGTGTTCCTGAGGATAACCATGACGCGAAACCTTGGCGGCATTGGGACGAATTTCCGGTCGTTTTGCGTAACTCTTCAGGCGTCGAAGCGGCCAGAATGCGCGCAAATGCGGGCACAATCTGTGATTGTATCCAAATTCTGCCACATTGGCCGCAAGGGTGCCGATGCAAATGCACTGGCACGCAGGGTCGTGCAGTGGCAAGGCGTCAGTGGTCGATCCGCGCGGCCATGATCGCGATGGCCTGTTGATAGACCGTTGCCGCGTTCCATTGCCTGATCACGGCGAAATTGGGCTGCCCTTCCTGATAGCCTTTGCCCGGTTTCCAGCCCTTTTGGCGCAGGAAATTCGCCGTGGACGCCAGCGCATCCGTCTGGTTGTAGAAATCCACACGCCCGTCGCCATTGGCGTCCACACCATAGGTCAGCGCATTGCCGGGCAGGAACTGGGTGTGGCCCAACTCGCCATGCCTGGCGCCTTTGGTCGCCCCGGTGATCGCGCCCTGATCGACCAGTTTGAGAGCGCCGATGGCATGCGGGCGGAAAAAATCGGAGCGCCGGCAATCATAGGTCAGGGTGACGATGGCCGAGACAACCGCGCTGTCGCCCATGAAGCTGCCAAAAGCGGTTTCCATGCCGTGAATGGCGATCAGCACCCCTGCGGGGACACCGTATTGCCGCTCAAGCGCGGCGTAGAAATCCGGGCTGCGCGCCTTACGCTTGCGCCCCTGGGCCACAATCGTGTCGGCCCCGCGCACTTGCATGAATTTGGGCAGGGAATAGCGAAAGGATTTCTGGTTACGATCCGCGGCGATGGTGGCGGTGGCATAGCGGGCCTGCGCCAGGGCCTGAAGTCCGCGCGTTTTCACGCCTGCGCGTTTGGCTTCTTTGGCGAATTGGGGTTTCCAGGCCTCAAAGCCTGCGCTGGTGTTGCTGCACTGGGCCAGTGCGCTTCCCGCGTTCAGAACAAGGACAAGGCCGAATATATATCCCCGTCGCCGGATTTCCTGAAAGGTCATGTGCATCTTTCGATCTGTGGGTCACGGCCAGATTAGCGCCACCTGGCGGTCCGACCCAAGCCCTAACTGGGCGCATCTGTCTGCTCGGGTTTTGCGTCGATGCAAGGTGTCGGTGCGTTCCATTGCCGAAGGACCTTCGTTTGCGCCGCTGCCTCGCCTTTTGGGTCAGGGTCGAATTCCACGCGCCAGCTCTGTTGCGCGCGCATCCTAAGGCACCAACCCGGGCATCGGGCCGGGCGATGCGGGCACTTTTGAAAAGGTGGGCGTGCAGGGCCGGGCAACCGGGGGGCCTTGCGTCAAAAGGAATGGGGGCGATGCGGGGCGCTGGTCACGACCGCGCGCATGCGCAACGCTCGTTATTCGAGGATCGTACCGCCTGCGTCGGGTTCAAGAAAGCTGATCTTGCGTGCGTCCTGCGCAGGCAGCACGCGCGCGACGTCTTCCCGGGAATACGCGATGAGGCCCGCAAGAAGCGCAAGGCCCACAACGGTTACAATGACGGGCAGGGGCCAGCCAGGACGCGCAGGCCGCCGGGGCGGAACGGGCTCGATGTCGGAGGGTTCGTAGACACGCTGCGACCGGACCCGCGTGCGGGACTGGGCGCGCTTCAGGCGGTCCTCGAATTGGGTGATCGTTTCCATGTACATCGACTGACTTGTTGCGTCCAACACGTCATGGTTAACACCTGATCGTGGCTGCATTTGGGCGGGCATATGGCACCGTGCACGCAAAAAAAGGGCGCCCCGAGGGAGGCGCCCTTTCAAGGTCAGCTGCCAGGGAGAATCAGCAGCTGTAATACATCCCGAACTCCACCGGGTGGGGTGTGTGCTCGTAGGTGGTGATTTCTTCCATCTTGAGTTCGATATAACCTTCGATCTGGCTTTTGGTGAACACGTCACCGGCCAGCAGAAAGTCCATGTCTTTTTCCAACTCTTCCATGGCTTCGCGCAAGGACCCGCAGACCGTCGGGATACCGGCCAGTTCTTCTGGTGGCAGGTCGTAAAGGTCCTTGTCGGATGGCTCGCCGGGGTCGATCTTGTTCCTGATCCCGTCAAGGCCCGCCATCAGCAGTGCCGCAAAGCACAGATAGGGGTTGGCGGATGGATCGGGAAAGCGCGCCTCGACGCGCTTGGCTTTGGGCGAGTCGGTCCATGGAATGCGCACGCATCCCGAACGGTTGCGGGCCGAATAGGCGCGCAGAACCGGGGCCTCAAAGCCGGGGATCAGGCGTTTGTAGCTGTTGGTCGAGGGGTTGGTGAACGCATTCAGCGCCTTGGCGTGCTTGAGGATGCCGCCAATGAACCACAGGGCCTCGTCCGACAGATCGGCGTATTTATCGCCTGCAAACAGGGGTTTGCCGTCTTTCCAGATCGACATGTTCACGTGCATGCCGGTGCCGTTGTCGCCTGCGATGGGCTTAGGCATGAAAGTGGCCGACTTGCCGTAGGCGGCGGCCACGTTGTGGATCACGTATTTGTATTTCTGCAACTCGTCACCTTGCTTGGTGACCGACCCAAAGATCAGGCCCAGTTCGTGCTGGCACGACGCCACTTCGTGGTGGTGTTTGTCGACCTTCATGCCAAGGCGCTTCATGGTCGACAGCATCTCGGAGCGCAGATCCTGGGATTCGTCCGTGGGGTTCACGGGGAAATAGCCGCCCTTGACGCCGGGGCGGTGGCCCATATTGCCCATCTCGTATTCGGTGTCAGTGTTCCACGAGGCGTCAGTTGCATCAACTTCGTAGGATACCTTGTTGATACTGTTGGAATAACGCACATCATCAAACAGAAAGAATTCGGCCTCCGGACCCATATAGGCGACATCGCCAATGCCCGAGGACTTCAGATAGGCTTCGGCCTTTTCGGCGGTGCCGCGCGGGTCGCGGTCATAGGCCTCGCCGGTGTCGGGCTCGACAATCGAGCAATGCACGCAGATCGTCTTTTCCGCGTAGAACGGGTCGACATATGCACTTTCCTGATCGGGCATCAGTTTCATGTCCGAAGCCTCGATCGACTTCCAGCCCGCGATGGACGAGCCGTCGAACATAAAGCCCTCTTCTAGGAAATCCTCGTCGACCTGATCGGCCATGACGGTGACGTGCTGCAATTTGCCGCGCGGATCGGTGAAACGGATGTCGACGTATTCGGCGTCTTCTTCCTTGATGAGGTCGAGAACGGGGTTTGCCATGGGCGGAAAATCCTTCCTGTCTTTGGTATGGAGTTAGAGCGCGTCCGAACCGGTTTCGCCGGTGCGGATGCGGATTGTCTGTTCAACGGGGGTGACGAAAATCTTGCCGTCGCCGATCTTCTCGGTCTTGGCGGCGTCCACGATGGCGGCGATGGCGGCATCGACCTGATCGTCGTCCAGAACGACCTCGACTTTGACCTTGGGAAGGAAATCGACCACGTATTCGGCGCCGCGGTAAAGTTCGGTGTGACCTTTCTGGCGTCCGAACCCCTTGACTTCGATGACGGAGAGACCTTGCACGCCGACCTCTTGCAGCGCCTCTTTGACTTCATCAAGCTTGAAGGGCTTGATGATGGCTTCGATCTTTTTCACGCGGTGGCCTCCCATTGCCATATCATGTGAATTGGGTGGACCATCTGTGTTTTTGGTCGTCCATGGGAGGAGGCAAGATATGCGAAGCTGTACACAGGAAAATATCCGTGCCGCCCCTGAATTGGGCGCAACGCACAAAAAACAGGCAAAACTGAATCGCAAGGAGATTATGCCATGACAGCGCCTCTCACCGCCGCCCGGATGCGCGCAATCGAGGCGCGCGCCATCCAGTCCGGTGCCGTCACCGGCCTTGAGTTGATGGAGCGCGCAGGGGCGGGCGTGGTCGAGGCCATCATGACGCAATGGCCCGCGATGGCCGATGGTGCACACCGCGCCGTGGTGTTGTGCGGCCCCGGCAACAATGGTGGTGACGGGTTCGTGGTGGCGCGGTTGCTGGCGGCGCGCGGCTGGAAGGTCGACGTGTTTTTCTACGGCGCGTCCGGCAAGCTGCCCCATGACGCCAAGGTGAATTACGAGCGGTGGGCGGCGGAAAACGATATCGTGCATCTCGGGTTTCCGGTCGCAGATGATGACGCCCAAAAGGCGTTTGAACAGGCCGCCAGTCATCTGAGCGATAATCTGTCCGGCGAAGATGGCACGCAAAAGCCGCCCTTCCTCGTCATCGACGCCCTTTTCGGCATCGGGCTACAGCGGCCCATCGCCGGTCTGGACGAGGTCATGGCCCACATGGACTATCTCGCGTGCTGGCGTGATCTGAACGAAAGCCGGCTTGTCGCCGTGGATGTCCCGAGTGGCTTTGATACCGACACAGGCGAAATGATTTGGGATGACCGCCCCGGCGCATGTGCGTTCCCGGCGATCCTGTCCGACCTTGTGGTGACGTTTCATGCAAGAAAACCCGTGCATAACGCCATCGAAAGCGATCAAGTGACAGTGGTTGTCAAGGATATCGGCCTTGGTCCCTTCTCTGATTTGAAAAAATCCCCGCCGGAGGCATGAAATCTCAAACGCAACACGCATTACCCGCGACACGCTCGCACCTCTGGACAAGTCAGAGGGGAACAAGTTCGACCACGGCCATGCCCTGATCCTGACGGGCGGGCCGGGGCGTACCGGGGCGGCTCGACTGGCGGCGCGCGGCGCGTTGCGCATCGGGGCGGGGCTGGTGACACTCGGGGTGCCCCCTGCGGCGCAGATGGACGTCGCAGGCCACATCACGGCGCTGATGCTGACCCGGGTGCGGGACGGCGAAGGTTTGACGGATGTGCTGGCCGATGGGCGCATCAATGCGCTCTGCCTCGGGCCGGGTCTGGGTCTGGACGATCACGCCGCCGGGTTGGTGGATACGGTGCTGGGCGCAGGACACCTCCGCCTTACCCGCCGCGTCGTCTTTGATGCCGACGCGCTGACGCTGATCGCAGCAGAGCCGTCCCGGATGGCGGCGTTGAACGCACACGCGGTGCTGACGCCCCATGGCGGAGAGTTTGCGCGCCTGTTCCCCGACATTGCCGAAACACTGTCGGCCAAACCGGACAAGAGTCCGGATTACGCGAAAGTCGATGCCACCCGCGCCGCGGCGGCGCGCTGTGGCGCCGTGGTGTTGTTCAAGGGTGCGAACACCGTGATTGCACATCCTGACGGGCGCTGTTCGGTTCATGCGGCGGCGCATGACCGTGCGGCACCGTGGCTCGCGACAGCCGGGGCGGGGGACGTGCTGGCCGGTTTCATCACCGGCCTTCTGGCGCGCGGCCTTGATCCGATGGCTGCGGCGGAAACGGCCACGTGGTTGCATGTGGAAACTGCGCGCGCCTTCGGGCCCGGTCTGATTGCCGAGGATCTGCCCGAGATGCTGCCGCAGGTGTTACGCGCGCTGAACACCTAGGCCGTAACCGTGTCCAGAACCATCGCAGGCACCGACAATTCCAGACCATCGGCATAGACCACGTAAGGGGCGTCAAAGCCGAGCCGCACCAGCGTCATGTCCCGTGTGCCAAGGGCGGTGATGTATTCACCATCAATCAGGCACCCCGCGGGCATCACGGCCTGCGCTGCCCCGCGCAGCGCCTTGGCGCGCCAGTCGCGCACCAGCACCATCTGGGCGGCGGGGATGATCACATTATGGGTGGGTTTGGTGTCGCCCAGCGACCCGGCGGCGATTTTTACCGCCTCTTCGCTGGCCCGCACCGTTTCAATGGCTGTCAGCGAAACAAGCCCTGCATTGCGGGTGATGATGCGATCCCCGGGCGAGAGATACTCGACCGGAATTTCGCCGTCACTTGTCAAAAGAAGTGTGCCGGACACAAGCCCGACATGGCATATCTCAGTGCGCAAAGGGGGCATTTGCCCGCTCAATTCGCGCCCGACCGTATTCGGTTTCATGGCGTCTGTCCTTGTTGCAACCTGCCTCCAGGTTAATGCGACGATACCTCAATAAATCTTTAAAGTCGCGCGGCATCGCGCAATTTCCGGCGAACTGGTGCGCGAATACCTCTCGCGTCCATTGTCCGGCTTTGTTAAGCCATGGCGCGTGCGGGTGTGGCGGAATTGGTAGACGCACCAGATTTAGGTTCTGGCGCCTTTGGCGTGGGGGTTCGAGTCCCTTCACCCGCACCAATGGCTCTTCCGAAGGAAGATGCCGAAACCATCGGAACACTTGAATGCGGCAGTTGCTCCAAAGGAGCAATGAGAGCATCTGGTTCCAGATTTCTCCTGTCTCCCGCCCCACAGTCGTTTTTTACAGAATAGCGACAGCCTGCCTTTGGAGCAGTGATCAGGGCGGCAGTCGTTTTGCAAGAGTGATGAGAGTTTTCCCTGCCTCATTTCAAACCAACGGTTCTGTCGCTATGCTCATGTGAGGCAACACAAACATGAATGGGCCCGAATGAGTGAACCCGTCACAACCGCAAAACCGCCGAAAGATGCAGCCCTGTGGTGGCGGGCGGGGCGGCATGTGTTTCGCCTGATGGATGAAAAGAACCTTGGCCTGATTGCCGCGGGCGTGGCGTTTTATGCGATCCTTGCGATCTTTCCCGGTCTGGCGGCCACCATTACGCTGTGGGGAATTGTCGGTGATCCGGGTCTTGCGCTGGCGCAACTCGAAGAGTTCCGCGCCGTCATCCCCGGAGATGTCTATCGCCTGCTTGCGGCACAGTTGAGCAAACTGGCGACGGCGGACGGGCTGACGCTGGGCTGGGCCTCGCTGGTGTCATTCGCGTTTGCGTTCTGGTCGTCGCGTGCGGGTGTGGCCGCCCTGATGCGGGGGCTGAACGCCATTTATGACGCACCCAACCGAACGGGTCTTTCGCAATATATCCGCGCGCTGTTGCTGACCGGCTGCCTGATCGGAGTTCTGCTGGTGGCGATGGCGTGCATTGTGGTTCTGCCCGTGATCCTTGCCTTTGTGCCGCTGGGGCCCTGGGCGGGCTTTGGGATCGAAGTTGTGCGCTGGGTCGTGGGTGTCGGCGTGTTGCTGGTCGGTTTTGCGCTGATCTATCGTCTGGGTCCGAACCTGAGCGGGAAAAGGCCCAAGCTGATTTCGCCGGGGGCTGTGTTTGCCTCGGTGGGCTGGGTCGGGGCATCTGTCGGGTTTTCGATCTACCTGCGCAATTTCGGGACCTATAACGAGGTTTACGGGTCCATTGGCGCGGTTATCGTGATGCTGATGTGGCTGTTTATCAGTGCGTATCTGGTGCTGCTCGGGGGCGCGCTGAATGCTGAACTTGCCCGTGCGCGGCGCGCCAAACTGTCTATCCCAGAACCATCAGCCACAGCCACGCCGTGATCACCGAAGCCGCGGTCGCGACAAGGACGGACGAGGCCGCGACCCGGCGTGCGCGTCCGTACATGCTGGCAAAGATATAGCCGTTCACGCCCGGCGCCATGGCGGCTGTCAGCACGCCGGTGTTGAAGATGCCCTTGGGCACGGAAAGGGCTGTGCCCAGCGTCCAGGTGATGGCGGGATGGATAACAAGCGAGATCACGCAGATCATGGCGATCACGCGCGCATCCCCTTCGGGTTTGTACTGGATCAAGACGCCACCAAGGGCGAACAGGGCGGTCGGCAAAGCGGCGCGGATCACCAGATCAAGCCCATCCGCCAGCACGTTCGGTATCGCAATGCCCGTCAGGTTGACGACAAAGCCCGCCATGATCGCCAGCACCAGCGCGTTGCGGAACATCACCCGTGCGACACCGCGCGCCATGACCAGCGCGGATTGTCCGCGATTGCGCGCGATCTCCATCGCCGTAATGCCGAGGCCGTAGCAAAATGGCGAATGGAAGGCGATGATCGAAAAGGCCCCGGCCAGCGCATCCACCCCGTAGGCCCGTTCGTTGATCGCGAGCCCCAGAAGCACCGAATTGGAGAACAGACAACAAAAGCCGATGGCAACCGCGTCTTCCCAATCGCGCCTGAACAAAAACCGCGCGCCGAACAGCCCCAGAAAGAAGCCCGCCGTTGCGCCGGTGTAAAAGCTGAGCAGCAACCAGGGATTGATGCTGACCGACAGGTCGAGGTTGACGATGGCCGCAAACAGAAGGCTCGGGATGGCGAAATGTTGCGAGAACTTCATCAGCGCATCGACCCCGGAGGCCGGAAAGTAGCCGCGCCAGACCGCGACATAGCCGAATCCGATCACCAGAAAGACGGGCAGGATGACGTCGAGAAGGGCTTGCATGTCTCGGGCCTTGGTGTTGGCCGAGAGTGCGGGAGCCTCCGGCGGCGGGTTATTTTGCGAAATGAAGAGCGGGTCAGGGGGATGGGGTTGTCAGCGTCATTCCGTCATAGGCGGGTTCGACATGGGCGGGCGTTTCGCCACGCACCGTTTCATAATCCAGATCAATGTGCATGTTGGTGAGGATCGCGCGTTTCGGTTTGAGCTGTTCGATCCAGTGCAGCGTGTTCTCAAGGTGGCTGTGTGTCGGGTGCGGATCACGGCGCAGCGCGTCCACAATCCAGATGTCGAGGTCTTGCAAGGCGCTCCATGCAGGTTCGGGAATGTCGGCGACATCCGGCAGGTAGGCGACATTGGCGATACGGAACCCAAGGGCGTCCATGCTGCCATGGCCGACCTCGAAGGGGTCGAACCTGATCGGGCCACCGGGGCCGTCGATCACCGTGGCCCCGTCGATGGTGTTGAGATCGAGGATCGGCGGGTAGGGCGAACCTTTGGGCTGGGCAAAGACATATCCAAACCGGTTGAGCAGCGAGTCCTGTGTCGGGCTGTCTGCCCAGACCTGCAGACGGGTGCGCATGTTGAACACGATCATGCGCAGATCGTCGATGCCGTGCACGTGATCGGCGTGCGCGTGCGTATAGATCACCCCGTCAAGCCGCCCGATATTCTGGGCGAGCAACTGGTTGCGCAGATCGGGTGAGGTGTCGATCAGAACGGCGGTGGTTCCATCCGCCCCGTGCCGCTGCACCAGCAGCGAACAGCGCTGGCGGCGGTTTTTGGGGTTGTTCGGATCGCACGCCCCCCAATGCCCGCCAAGACGCGGGACGCCACCGGAGGAGCCGCAGCCAAGGATCGTAAAGGTCAGCGTGTCACTCATGGGGAGACTGTGAACTTTGCCGCTTTGGAGAACAAGCGGTCGAAATTCTTCTGGGTCCGGGCGGCGAAGTCTGCGTAGTCCATGTCAAAGACCTCGGCCCCCTTGCGCGCCGTGTGGGCGGTATAGGCCGGTTCGTTGCGCTTGCCCCGATGTGGCGGTGGGGCGAGATAGGGCGCGTCGGTTTCCACGAGGATGCGATCGACCGGGGCGGCGGCAAAGATGTCGCGCAACTCCTGCGATTTGGGAAAGGCGGCGATGCCGGACATGCTGAGGTAAAACCCCAGGTCGAGCGCGGCGCGGGCGAGGGCCGCACCGGACGAAAAGCAGTGCATGACGCAACTGTAGGGCCCTTGCGCGTATTCCTCAGTGAGTATCCGTGCCATGTCGTCGTCGGCGGCGCGGGCATGGATGATCAGGGGCAGGCCGGTCTGCCGCGCGGCGTCGATGTGGATGCGCAGTGATTTCTGTTGAATTTCTGCGCTTTGAGACGTGTAGTGATAGTCGAGCCCGGTCTCTCCAATGCCGACGAATTTGGGATGTTCCGCGAGTTTGATCAGCGCGTCGGTGCTGGCCAGCGGCTCGTCCGCCGCGCTCATCGGGTGGGTGCCTGCGGCGTAAAACACAGGTGCATGTGCCTCGGCGATGGCGCGGACCTGCGGTTCGTGGCGCAACCGGGTGCAGATCGTGACCATGCGTGTGACACCGGCCTGCGCCGCATTGGCGATGATCTGGTCCAATTGCCCGTCGAAATCCGGGAAATCGAGGTGGCAGTGGCTGTCGGTGATTGGGGGGGTCATCTTGGGCTGGCCGTATCTGAGAGTTTGAACAGGGTGTCGAGCACAAGCGCGCCGGGGTCGAGGTTTACCGCCCGCCCGTGGCGTGCGCGCGCCAGTGCGGTTTGTGCCGTGTCGGCCCAGGCGCGCGCCGCCGCAGGGTGTGCGGCGAGGCGGGCAAAGGTGGCCGCCTCGTTCGGCGCAGCCTCGATCGGCGGCGGGTGCCCGGCGCCGGTGCGTGCCAGGCGCGACAGCGCGATGTCGATAAGGGTATAGAGCAAGTCGAGCCTGGCTTCGGCGCCGCGCGCGCCCGCGGAGTCCGCCAGCGCAAGTGCGCGCGCGCGGTCAAGATTGGGCATGGCGCCGATCAGCGCGATCAGATCGGCATAGAGTTTCAGCCCGTCCAGCAGGGCGAGACGCAGTGCCTCGCCCACGGACCCCGCGCTGAGTTCGGTCAGCGCCGCGCCGCCTGTTCCGGGATCAACGCCGGCCTGGGCCATGGCTTGCGCCATCTGATCGCTGTCAAGCGGGCCAAGACGCAAGGTGCGGCAGCGCGAGCGGATGGTGGGCAACAGGCGGCTGGGCTGATGACACACCAGCAACAGGGTTGTGCGCGCGGGCGGTTCTTCGAGCATCTTGAGAAGCGCGTTGGCGGCGTTCACGTTCATATCGTCGGCGGCGTCGATGATGACCACGCGCCGCCCGCCGTCCGTGGCGGACAGTTGAAAGAATGCCGCGAGGTCCCGGATGTCCTCGACGACGATCTGGTCGCGCATCCGTTTGGTCTTGTCGTTCTCGGTGCGGTGCACGGATTTGAGCCCGGGTTCGGCCCCGGCGTTGATGCGACGCGCGACGGGGTGATCGGGGGAAATATCGAGGCTGTCCGGAAGGCGCGCGCCGAACATGTCGTCGGGGTCGGGATCGGGTGTGCTGAGCAGGAAGCGTGCGATGCGCCATGCCAGTGTTGCCTTGCCCACGCCGCGCGGACCGGTGATCAGCCATGCGTGATGCAGTCGGCCCCGGTTGAATGCATCGAGCAGGGTCGATTGTGCCGCATCCTGCCCGATCAGGCGCGGCGTTTCGCGCGGGTGCGGTGCGCCTGCAACGCGGGTGGGATCAGGTGTTTCGTCAGCCATGTCATGCGATGTAGCACTGGTGCGGGGCAGGGGGAATGGCCCTTTGACGGGGTGTGGCCGGGGGCTCTGCCCCCGTCGCTGCGCGACTCCCCCGGGATTTTTTGAAATCAGAGAAGTTGGGCCCCGTGTGGAATCAGTCAGCGAGATAGGCGGCGACGGTGTCCTGCACCTTGCCTGCGATGACGTCGACATCGCCAGCGCCGTTGATCACGCGGAACCGTGTGTCGAATTCCTTGGCCAGTGACAGGAACCCGGCGCGCATGGCCGCTTGCAGGTCGGTGCCGAAATCCTCGAAACGTTCTTCGCTGCCCTGTCGCCCTCTGGCGCGCGCAAGGCCCTGGGCCGGGTCCATGTCGATCAGGATCGTGAGGTCCGGTTCGCGCCCGATCATCAGGTCGTGCAGCGCATCGACCGTTGCGCGCAGATCGCCCCGGCTGAGACCCTGGTACATGCGTGTGCTGTCGGCAAAGCGGTCGCAGATCACGATCTGGCCCGCCGCGAGGGACGGCGTGATCAGGCGTTCCATATGGTCGCGTCGTGCGGCGGTGAACAACAGCAATTCGGTTTCAGCCGACCAGCGGTCGGGATCGCCCTGCAGCACCAATGCGCGGATTTCTTCGGCTCCGGGGCTGCCGCCGGGTTCGCGGGTCAGCACGACGTCATGCCCGCCGGCGCGCAAGTGATCGGCCAGCCTGCGCGCCTGTGTCGACTTGCCCGACCCATCAATGCCTTCGAAGCTGATAAAGTGCCCTTGGGCTGTCAAACGCCGTCTTCCGTGGCTGATGTGGCCTGCCATTTGTCGATCAGGTACAGGGCGGCCGTCGAGATCCTGGCCAGAAAGCCGCCATGTGCGACGTCTGTTTCAGCCACCAGCACAAAGCGTTTTTCCGGCAGACCCTCGGGTTGCAGCACCAGTTCCGCCAGCGGAGTGCCCGCGGCGATCGGGGCCTGCACGGGGCCGGTATAGACGACTTCGGCCGCCAAGGCCCTGCCGGAGAGAACCGGAAGCAGGACGCTGATGTCTTCTTGCGGAACCAGCCCGACCTGGGGTTCGGCGCCTTCCCACACCTTGGCCACGGCAAGGCGCTGACCGGAGGTGGCAAGGGTGCGCTCGGCGAACTGACGGAAGGCCCAGTTCACGATTGCCTCGGATTCCTGAGCGCGCTGCGCCGCTGTTTCCATGCCCGACAGCACGAACACCACCCGACGGTCGCCCTGTTTGGCGGACCCGGTCAGGCCAAACCCGGCCTCTTCGGTGTGGCCGGTTTTCAGCCCGTCGGCCCCGATCCCGAGTTTCAGCAGGGGATTGCGATTGAAGCGGTTCGAGGATTCCTCGGCATCGAACAGGAACTCTGTTTCGGCAAACATCGGGTAGTATTGGGGAAAATCCGTTATCAGGCGCTGTGCCAGCAGGCCAAGATCGCGCATCGACATCAGGTGCCCCGGCGCCGGCCAGCCGCTTGCATTGACAAATGTCGAGTTGGTCATGCCCATTTCCTGCGCGCGCCGTGTCATCAGGCGGGCAAAGCCGGCCTCGGTGCCGTCCGGGCTGAGCGCCTCTGCGATGACAACGCAGGCGTCATTGCCGGACAGGACGATGATGCCACGTATCAGGTCCTCGACGGACACCCGTTCGCCTTCGCGCAGGAACAGGGTAGAGCCGCCAATGCTGCTGGCGCGGGCCGAGACGACCAGTTCGTCCGTCATCGACAACTGGCCGCGTTCAAGCGCCTCGAAGGCCATATAGAGCGTCATCAGCTTGGACATGGAGGCCGGCGGCAACGGTTCATCCGCGTTCTTGTTCAGCAGGACCGTTCCGGTGGTGAAGTCGATCACATACGCCGCCTTGGCTTGCGTTTCAAAGGCGGCAAGGGACAGCGCACTTGTATGAAGGGCAAGGGCGGCGGCAACAAGAATGCGGATCACTTGGGTGGGTCTCCTTGGATTTTCGGATCAGTTTGTCACCGCGTAGGCGTCGGTGAACCCTTCGGTCTTGATCTTGGCCAGCAAATCGCTGCGTTCACCGGATGTCGCCGCAGGGCCGACCACAACACGCCAGAACGGCTTGCCGTCGCGTTCGAACGTTTTGACCGTCGGGATGATACCCGCGCTGCGCATCTGTTTGGCGGTGCGGGTCGCGTTGGCCTCGACCGAAAAGATCCCGATCTGGATAAACGGTTTGGACAGGCTGGACGCCGCCGCGCGCACCGGTGCGGTTGCCGCGACCGGCGTGGGCGCCGCTGTCGCGGATTGTGCGGGCTGGATGCCGGGGCTGGGCGCATCAATCGCCGCGGCCGCGCTCTGGATCGGATCAATCGGCTGCGTGGTGACCTCGGATGGTCCGGCCACGGCCTCCGCTTCCAGCGGTTCGACCTCGGGTTCGACTGAAACCTCTTCCTTGCGCAGGGCCGTCACGTTCAACTGCGCAGGGGCACCTGCCAGCAAACCAAGGGCCTCGGCGGCGTCCGAGCTGATCTGCAGGCGCGGCCCCGGAATATCGCGTTCGCGACGGAACAGGGCGCCGACGACGAATTTGTCATTTGTTGCGTTGCGGATGATCACACGTTCGGGGTCGGTCACATCCGGGTGCGCGACCCAGACCCCGCCCAGCGACGGGCGACCGTCCCAAAGCCCGGCCTCGTTGGCGGAAAACACATCCGGCGCCTCGACATCACGCTCGACCGTCTTGATCGGTGCGGCGGGGTCGGGTGTGCCATCGGTCTGCGTGTTGGGCTTGAAGGCCTGCATGGCCACGAATTGCCCGCTTTCGTTGCAGGCGGCCAACAGGCCGAGGGCCATGGTCAATACTGCACTGTTGCGGAGAGTGGAACGGGTGATGGGTCTGCTCATGGACCAAATCCTTGCCTGCTGTTGCCTCGTGCGGCCATCTTGTGGCCAATGCCGTTTTCGACACCTGATTTTGACCCGTCTGACGGGTTTCTGCGTGCACCATAACGCCTGTGGGTCGTTCTGAAAAGCGCGCGCGTGAGATATCGGCAATTTTCCTCGCGGTGTGCGGCATTTGCCGAATCGCGAAAGCGTGCCTAAAGGGATGTCACCGGAGGTTTGGCAGAGTGGTCGAATGCGGCGGTCTTGAAAACCGTTGGGCGTGAGAGCGTCCCCAGGGTTCGAATCCCTGAGCCTCCGCCACCGGCTTTTCCTGCAGGGAAACGCCTGAACCATTCTGATCCGAGAACCGGGCGGCAGTCGTTTCGCAAAAAAACGATGAGAGCCTGCGGGGTGCGCACTTTCCCCTGGTCTCTCCACCGCAGGCATTTCTTGAAATGATATTGCCCGGGCGGGGCGCGATTGCACCGCGTTGATGTGACCCTCTGGCCGTGCCATCCGCCTGTCGGGAGGCGCGCAGGCGTGTGTGGCAACTGCCTGCGTTGGGGTCAGGCGTGACCTGACGCTTCGATCATATCCACGCGGGTGGCGTGGCGTCCGCCTTCGAACGTGGCCGCCAGAAAGGCATCGACAATGTCCAGCGCCAGCGCGTCACCGATCACCCGGGCGCCGAGCGCCAGCATGTTGGCGTCGTTGTGCTGGCGGATCATGCGGGCCGAGAAGGCGTCAGAGCACACACCGCACCGGATACCGGGCACCTTGTTGGCAGCCATCATGATGCCCTGGCCCGTGCCGCAAAGGACGATCCCGAACCGGCAATCGCCCGAGGAAACCTTTAGCGCCGCGGCCCGCCCGTGTTCGGGGTAGTGCGTGCTTTGGGTGGTTGTCGGGCCAATGTCCACGGCCTCCCAGCCCAGTGCCGAAATGTGCGCGGCTATCGCCTGCCGCAGGGGGATTGCGGCGTGGTCGCTGGACAGAACGATGCGGGTGCTGAGTGTCATGGCAGGGGGATCCGTTATTGTTGGCGCTGTCCCGGCGCGGGTTAGCAGGTGCGGGCCGCGCGCACCAGACGGGTGCCGCGTTTTTGGCGACAGAGGCAGGGTCGACCCGTGCGGGTGCGCACGGTCAGGGATGCATTTGCCATGATCCGCCAAGGATGCAGGCCGCAGCGCGCAGGGGACACGCGATTTTTGAGCGGTGCGGGTATTTTTCGACCACGCGGCAGGGAATCGGAGACTTTTCGCGCCTGTGGATAACTTTTAAACGTAATAATAACAGTGCTATAACGATTGTTTCTGAAGTATCGCCTGAGGGCACACCGATGAACCCACGCCCGCGCATCGACCGGATGCTTGCCGGATGGTTCGTGCCATTTGCGTTCTATCGGGTTGACAGGACATGACCCGATAAGTGCTTGTTGGGGCCAGAAAACCGGGGACAAGCCGGGGTACAATCAGGGAGTGCAAAATGCGCATCAAGAATATGGTGGCAATGGCGGCGTGTCTGGCCGCATTGGGAACGACGGCGGTCGCCGGTGGTCATGGCGGCAAGGTCAAGGTCGGGATGATCACCACCCTGTCGGGCGGCGGCGCGGGCCTGGGCATCGACGTGCGGGACGGGTTCCTTCTGGCGACCAGGGGCAATGACATGATCGAGACGGTGATCGAGGACGATCAGCGCAAGCCCGACATTGCCGTGGGCCTCGCTGACAAACTGATCCAGTCCGAAAAGGTGGACGTGCTGACCGGGATTATCTGGTCCAACCTTGCTATGGCCGTTGTGCCAGCGGCCACGGCACAGGGCAAATTCTATCTCAGCCCCAATGCGGGCCCCTCGGCGCTGGCCGGGCGCGGCTGCAACCCCAAATACTTCAATGTCAGCTGGCAGAACGATGCCTTTTCCGAAGCGGCAGGCGCCTATCTGAGCAATGAGGGCGTCGGCAAGGTTTTCCTGATGGCCCCCAATTACCCTGCGGGGCAGGACATGATGGCGGGCTTCAAACGCTTTTTCAAAGGCGAGGTCACCGAAGAAGTCTATACCCAGCTTGGCCAAACCGACTATGCCGCTGAAATCGCGCAGATCCGCGCCAGTGATGCCGATCAGGTCTATTTCTTTCTGCCCGGTGGCATGGGGATTTCCTTTATGAAGCAATATGCAGGTTCGGGTGTCGACAAACCTGTTGCCGGCCCCGCGTTCAGCTTTGATCAGGGGATCCTTGGCGCGATTGGCGAGGCGGCCCTGGGGGTCAAGAACACCGCGCACTGGTCCAAGGACCTCGATGTGCCGGGCAACGCTGAATTCGTCGCTGCATTTCAGGCCGAATACGGACGGTTGCCATCGCTTTATGCCGCTCAGGGGTACGACACCGGCCTGTTGCTGAACTCGGCCGCCGCCAAGGCAGACGTCAAGGACGCCGAGGCGTTCCGGGCCGCGCTCAAAGAGGCGGATTTCCAGTCCGTGCGCGGCGATTTCGCCTTTGCGGACAACCAACACCCGATCCAGACCATCTACATGCGCGAAGTGGTCAAGGAAGGTGATATCGTCACCAACAAGGTCATCGGGGTGGCCGCAATCGAGCACACCGACGTTTACGGCGCTGACTGCAAGATGTAAGCCACCTGTCCCGGCGCACAGGCCGGGACACTTTTCCGATTTTCCTCAAAGGCTTGCCGGGTAAACTGATGCGGCAGGACAGGGTAGATGACCACCCTTTTGCTGATCGAGCAGGTGTTGAACGGGCTGCAGGCGGGAATCATGCTGTTCCTGATGGCCGCAGGCCTCACGCTGATCTTCGGAGTCATGGGCCTGATCAATCTGGCCCACGGCTCGCTCTACATGATCGGGGCCTTTGCGGCGGCTGGCGTGGCCGGTGCGACGGGGTCGTTTGTGCTGGCGCTGATGGCGAGCCTCGGGGCTGCCGCCGCCGCAGGTGCCATTGTCGAGGTCACGGTGATCCGTCGCCTTTATGACCGCGACCACCTTGATCAGGTGCTGGCCACGTTCGCGCTGATCCTGATCTTTTCCGAAGGGACGCGCTGGCTGTTCGGTTCGTTCCCGCTTTACCTTGATGTGCCTGCCGCTTTTGCCGGGCCTGTCACCTTGCCCGGCGGCATCCAGTATCCGGCCTATCGGCTGCTCATCATCGTGGTTGGGCTTGCCGTTGCCGCCGGTCTGTTCCTGCTGATCGCGCGCACCAAGATCGGCATCCAGATCCGTGCAGGCGAAAGCGACCGAGAGATGATTGGCGCGTTGGGCGTTGATATCTCGCGGCTTTACACGATTGTCTTTGCGCTTGGCGCCGCACTTGCGGGCCTTGCGGGCGCGCTGGTCGGGGCCATCCAGTCCGTACAGGTGGGCATGGGGGAACCTGTGCTGATCCTTGCATTCGTCGTGATCGTCATCGGCGGGATCGGGTCGATCAAGGGCGCGCTGGTGGGCGCGTTGCTGGTCGGTTTGACGGATACGCTGGGGGGCGTGTTGCTGCCGCTGGCCTTTGGTCTGTTTCTTGACCCGTCCACGGCCACCTCCATCGGCTCTGCACTGGCGTCCATGGCGATCTACATCCTGATGGCGGTCGTGCTGATCTATCGCCCCACGGGCCTTTACGGGGCGACGACATGAGGCGCGAGGCGATCATCAACACAGCCGTCTACCTTGCCCTGCCAGCGCTGGCCGTCGCGGCACTGATCCTGGACGAGCCGTTCACAATCACCCTGGCCACGCGCGCCGCGATCCTGGCGCTGGCGGCGGTGGGGCTGAACCTTGCCCTTGGTCTGGGGGGCCTTGTCAGCCTTGGCCACGCGGTGTTTTTCGGGCTGGGGGGGTATGCGATGGGTATCCTTGCCAGTCACGCCCAAAGCTATGCGCCTCTGGTTGACGGCTGGATCGTGATCGAGGGCACGAAATCCATGCCCGTCATCTGGCTGGTCGCCGTGCTCGGCAGTGCGCTTGCCGCGCTGGTTATCGGAGTGCTGTCCTTGCGGACGTCCGGTGTCTATTTCATCATGATCACGCTGGCCTTCGGACAGATGTTTTACTATTTCTCGATCTCGTGGCCGGCCTATGGCGGCGAGGACGGGCTCAGCATCTATGTGCGCAACGCCTTTCCGGGTCTGAACACGCTTGATCCGATCCAGTTCTTTGGCCTCGTCTTTGTGCTGCTCAGCCTTGTTCTGTGGGGGATGAGCCGGATTGCCCGGTCCCCCTTCGGCATGGCGTTGAGCGCGGCGCGCCAGAACCCCGCGCGGGTCGAGACCGTGGGCCTGTCCCCGTTCCGCCTGCGCCTTGTCGCGTTTGTGATCTCGGGCGCCGTGACGGGGTTGGCGGGTGCGCTTTTTGCCGATCTCAACCGGTTTGTGTCGCCCACCATGTTCAGTTGGCAGATGTCGGGGGAATTTATCGTGTTCGTGGTTTTGGGCGGCATTGGCCGCCTGTTCGGCCCCGTCGCCGGGGCCTGCCTGTTTGTGCTGCTTGAACATACGCTCAGCGGGGTCAGCGAATTCTGGCTGATCTATGTGGGGGCCATTCTGCTGCTTGTGGTGCTGTTTGCCCGTGGCGGTCTGATCGGGTCGCTGGCGGGGCGCGAGGTGGCCGATGACTGAGCCGCTGTTGCAGATCATCGGGCTGCGGAAAAGCTTTGGCGCGTTGCGGGCCACGGATGACGTGAGCCTGACCCTGCGCCCCGGTGAAATCCACGCGCTGATCGGTCCAAACGGGGCGGGCAAATCCACGCTGATCGCGCAGGTGGCCGGGGGGCTGGCGCCGGATGCCGGGCAGATTGTCTTTGATGGCAGGGATGTGACGGCACTTGGCACGGCGGCACGTGCGCGGGCCGGGCTGGGGCGCACCTTTCAGATTAGTGCGCTGGCGATGGATTTTACCGTCCTTCAGAACGCGGTTCTGGGTGCGCTTGGGGCCGGCGGCGGCGTGTGGCGGTTTTTCAGACCGGTGATGCGCGACGCCGGCTTGCGCGCGCGCGCCGAGGCGGCACTGGCGCGTGTGGGGCTTACGGATCAGGCGGGCCGGCGCACTGCCGACCTCAGTCACGGGCAGCGCCGCCTGCTGGAGGTGGCCGTGGCGCTGACGCTGGAACCACGCGCGTTCCTGATGGATGAACCGATGGCCGGGCTGGGCGGCGAAGGGTCCAAACGCATGACCGCCTTTCTCGACACGTTGCGCCGCGATGCCCCGATCCTGCTGGTCGAACATGACATGGATGCGGTGTTTGCGCTGGCCGACCGGATTTCGGTGCTGGTCTATGGCAAGGTTATCGCCACCGGAACGGCCAAGGACATTCGCGCCAACCCCGAGGTGCGCACCGCTTATCTGGGCGAGGAGATGCCATGAGCCTGCTTGAGATGCGCGCAATCGAGGCGTCCTATGGGCCCAGTCAGGCCCTGTTCGGTGTCGATCTGGACGTGGGCGCGGGCGAGGTCGTGGCACTGATGGGGCGCAACGGCATGGGCAAATCCACCACGATCAAGGTGCTGTGCCGGTTATTGCGCCACTCGGGTGGTCAGGTGCGCTTTGACGGGCAGGACCTGGGCTCCGTGCCGCCCCACAAGACGGCGCGCGCCGGGGTGGGGCTGGTGCCCGAGGGGCGGCGCTGTTTTCCCAACCTCACCGTGCTTGAAAACCTGTTGGCTGCGGCGCGGCCCGGCATGTGGGATCTTGACCGCGTCACGGCCCTGTTTCCAAGGCTGGCCGAGCGGCGCGATCAGGGCGCGCGGAGCCTTTCGGGCGGCGAGCAGCAGATGCTGGCCATTGGCCGCGCGCTGATGACCAACCCGCGCCTGTTGGTGCTGGACGAGGCGACCGAGGGGCTGGCCCCGGTGGTGCGACAGGAAATCTGGGCTGCGCTGACGCGGCTCAGGGCTGAGACGGGCCTTGCCTTGCTTGTCGTTGACAAGTCGCTGGCCGAATTGCGCCGGATAGCGGATCGGGCGGTGATCATCGAACGGGGGCGGTCGGTCTGGACCGGGTCACTGGAGGCGCTGGATGGCGCGGTGGCTGACACGTATCTGGGGGTTTAGCCCCGCAGCCGACCGGCAATGGCCGTCAGACAGAATATGGCTGCGGCCACAGAGACGATTGTCGGCCCCGTGGGGGTGTCGAACCGGTAAGATGCACCAAGCCCCGCAAGGGCCGCGCCCGACCCGATCGCGCCCGTGATCAGGGCCATCGCCTCGGGGGTGCGCGCAAGGGGCCGTGCGGCGGCGGGCGGGATGATCAGCAGCGCGCCGATCAACAGTGCACCGACCGCCTTGATCGCCACCGCCACCGTCAGCGCCAGTGCGACCGTCAGAACCAGTTGTTCGGCGCGTGGGGATATGCCGCTGGCTTGTGCAAGGTCGGGGTTCAGTGTGGCGGTAAGCAGGCGCTGCCAGCGCCAGACAAGCAGGGCGATGACCGCCGCTGCCCCGGCCCAGATCTGGGCGAGGTCATAGATGTTGACCGCCAGAATGTCGCCAAACAGGTAGCCCATCAAATCGACCCGCACGCCCGACAGAAAAGACACCGCGACCAGACCAATGGCAAGTGCTGCATGGGCCAGCACACCCAGAATGGCATCTTCGGCCAGCCCCCGACCCGACAGGCCCTGCACCATCAGCGCCATGACCAGAGCCGCCGCCAGAACGCCCGGCAGGATCGGCCCCTGAATGGCCAGCGACAATGCCACGCCCAGCAGGGCGGCATGGGCGGTGGCGTCTCCGAAATAGGCCATGCGCCGCCAGACAACGAAACAGCCCAGGGGCGCTGCCGCCAGTGCGGTGCCAATGCCTGCAAGGCCAGCGCGGACCATGAAATCGTCAAGCATGGTCATGGTCATGTTGCTGGTCATGGTCGTGGTGGTGTTCGTGGTCATGCTCGTGACGATAGAGCGCAAAGGCCCCTTGTGTGCCGGTCCCGAACAGGGCGCGGTATTCAGGCGCGTCCTGCACCACCTCGGGCCTGCCTTCGCAGCAGACATGGCCATTGAGGCACAACACCCGGTCCGACGCGGCCATCACCACATGCAGATCGTGACTGACCATCAGAACTGCACAGTTCAGGTGTGTGCGGACATATTCGATTTTGCGATAGAAATCCGCAGCCCCCGGTTGATCGAGGCCCTGGGTGGCCTCGTCAAGGATCAGCAGGTCAGGCGACATCAGCAGCGCCCGCGCCAGCATCACGCGCTGGAACTGGCCGCCCGACAGGTTGCGCATCTGCGCGTCACCCAGATCGGGCACACCTGCCTCGCTCAGGACGCGCGACATGGCGTCGGCGGCGTGACGATAGGGCAGGCACAGAAACCGGTGCACCGTCAGCGGCAGCAGCCCGTCCATGTGCAGGGTTTGCGGCACATAGCCGATGCGCAGGTCACGCATGGCGTCCACCGTGCCCCGCAGTGGTTTGATGGCCCCGATCAGGCCCTTGATCAACGTCGACTTTCCCGACCCGTTTGGCCCGACAAGCGTGACGATTTCACCACGATCAATGTGCATGTCGACATCGCGCAGCACCGTCTTTCCGGCCTGTTGCAGGGTCAGCCCCGTGGCGGTGATCAGGCGCATGGCGTTTCCTGCTGGCATTGCGGGCACAGGCCAAGGGCCTCGATCACCGTATGGTTGATGGTGAAACCGGTTGCGCGGGCGGCATCGCCAAGGCGGCCCTCCGTCGCGTTGGTTTCGGCCTCTGCCACGGATTTGCAACGGGTGCAGATCAGAAAGGCGGGTGCGTGATCCGCACCCAGATGGGCGCAGGCGATATAGGCGTTCAGCCCTTCGATCTTGTGTGCGAACCCGGCGGAGGTAAGGAAATCCAGCGCCCGGTAAGCGACGGGTGGCGCCGTGCCCAGCCCTTCCCTCGCCAGAACCGCCAACAGGTCATAGGCCCCCAGCGCGCGGTGTCCTGCCAGCAGAATTTCCAGCGCACGTCGCCGAATCGGAGTGAATTTCAGTTTTTTTTCCGTGCAATAGGCCTCGGCGCGCGCAAGCGTCGTGCGCACGCACTGGGCGTGATCGTGAGAGTGAAAGCCGATGGTGGACATGGTCTGGCCGGGTTTTTTTTGCGTCTTGCTCAACACTGATATGTTATACCATAACACTTGGCAAGGGCGGGACTCATCGAATCAGAAAGGGTTGATATGCGATATCTGGCTTTGGCTTTTGGTTTTGTGGCGACCGGCGCGGTTGCGCAAGTGCCGCGTGTCGCGGTGGACATCGCACCGGTGCATTCGATCGTCGCCGCCGTGATGGGCGATCTTGGCGCGCCTGCGCTGATTGTGCCGCCGGGGGCCTCGCCCCATGGATATGCCATGCGTCCGTCCCAGGCGGCGGCGCTGGACCGTGCCGACCTGGTGGTCTGGATGGGGCAGACCCTGACGCCATGGATGGCGGGGTCGGTGGAAAGCCTCGCGGGCGACGCCGTTTCGGTGGTTTTGCTGGACGAACCCAAAACCCGACTGCTGGCGGTGCGCGAGGGCGCAACATTTGCCGACAAGGATCACGCAGACGAGGACGCGCAAGGGGAAGGTGGCGCTATGCCGGACGACCATGGGGCGGGCGATCCCCATGCCTGGCTCGACCCTGACAATGCAATGATCTGGGCGGAATTGATCGCGGGCAAGCTGGCCGGGATTGATCCGGAAAACGCAGCGGTATATTCGGACAACGCCAAGGCGTTCGTGAATGAAATCAATGTTCTGAAGGGTGAAATTGATGCTATGCTGAATCCCGTCAGGGGGCGGCCTTTTGTCGTGTTTCACGACGCCTACCACTATTTCGAGAACCGGTTTGACATCGAGGCGGCAGGTGCCGTCGCGGCCAGTGATGCCGCGTCTCCGAGTGCGGCCCGTGTGTCGGAGGTCCGTTCGGTAATTGCCCGGCTCGGCGCGGTGTGCGCGTTGACGGAACCTCAGTTCAACCCGGCCATTCTGGCGTCCATCGGTGCGGCGCAACTGGGTGAGGTGGACCCGATCGGCGTGTCCCTGACACCGGGCCGCGACCAATACGGAACGATGCTGACCAATATGGCAACAGCGATTGCCAACTGTCTGGAATAACCGGCTAATCTGCGATGTCGATCGCGCGCATCTGCCCCAGCAGTTCGGGTATCTTTTCCCTGAACCGAAAAAACCCGTGCGTGGCATGGGGCCATGCGGCGCTGTCATGGGCGCGGCGCAACCGCCGCAGGGGCGGCGCGCCCTCGGCCCGGGACAGGGCAGCAAGCAGGTCTGCGGCAGGTCCGACAGGGGCGTATGGGGTAACGATTTGCGCCAGCCCGGCGTCCCTGGCCCAGGCGCCCAGATCCTGTGGCGAACCGTCGATGTGCGACACCGCCCCCAGTCTTGCCCCAAACCGCGCCACGGTATCGGCGGCGGCCCTCGCTGCAAACTCCGTCACGTGGGGCGCAACGGTCAGCGGCGACAGCCCGGAACGCGCTGACACGACGGCTGTTGCGATCGGCGTGATGCCCTGATCCAGAACAAAGCCGGGGCTCAGGTCATCCTCGTGCAGGATCAGGCCGGTGCGTGCGGACGCATCAGGCGCGGCAAGATCGGGCAGCGGCGACAGGTCGGGTCTGGGCGGGCCGTCAAGCGGGGTCGCGTCGCGCGCCAAATGCCGGTTCGTCGCAAATCGACCTTCGGTGTATTTCGAGATGTTGGCGGGGCGTGCCAGATACGTCTTGCCCGGCGTCTGTATCCCCGCCACCCAGCGCCAGCCCAGCGTGTTGGAGGCCGGATCGCCATCCAGCAGATGCCGCAGGAAGAAATCCGCGCCCAGTTCCCACGGGAGGCGCAGTGTGAACATCCAGATCGACGCAAACCACATCCGGGCGTGGTTGTGCAGATAGCCGGTTTCGACCAGTTCCCGCGCCCAGGCGTTGAAACAGTCGATCCCAGTTTCGCCCATGCAGGCGGCCTGCCAACGCGCGCGCAGGCCGGATTGGGTCTGCACGTCGTCCAGCGACTGTTTCAGCGCAGTCTGATACTGGCGCCACACGCCGGGCCGCATTTCCAGCCACCCCTTCCAGTAAGTGCGCCAGTACACCTCCTGAATGAACTTTTCCGCAGCGGACGGGCTGTGGCGGCCCAGCACGGCTGTCAGGACTTCGGTCTCTGTCAAAAGGCGGGCGCGCAGGTAGGGGGACAGGGTGGACACCGCCTGATGGCCGTCGCGCCCAAGATCATGGTTGCGCCGCGCGGCATAAGAGCGTCCGGCATGCGGCACAAAGCGTTGCAACCGCTCGAGCGCAGCGGTCCGGGTCGGGGGGAAACGGGTCAGGGCATCTTGCATGGGGCGTCAGCTAGCCGCCGCGAAAGCCACTTCAAGCGGTCGGGTGGTCTTGCAGCCCCCCGGCACCGATACTAAGACTCGGGTAAGATGTTTGCGGGTATGGTCTCGCGACACTTTGACGAGGCAGAACTCATGCGTGATCCCATCGAACAATTCGCTCACATTACCAATAACCTGGTGCCCATGGTTGTGGAACAGACCAGCCGGGGCGAGCGGGCCTATGACATTTTTTCCCGCCTTCTGAAAGAGCGGATCATTTTTGTGAACGGCCCTGTGCATGACGGCATGTCACAGCTGGTCGTGGCCCAGTTGCTGCATCTTGAGGCGGAAAACCCGTCCAAGGAAATCAGCATGTATGTAAATTCGCCCGGTGGCGTGGTGACGTCGGGCCTGTCGATCTATGACACGATGCAATACATCAAACCCAAGGTGTCGACACTGATCTGCGGCATGGCGGCGTCGATGGGGTCGGTTATCGCCATCGGGGGCGAGCCGGGTATGCGCTTTGCCCTGCCCAACTCCGAAGTGATGGTGCACCAGCCTTCGGGTGGCTCGCAGGGCATGGCCGCCGACATCCTGATTTCGGCCCGCCATATCGAGCAGACGCGCGAGCGGCTGTATCAGCTTTATGTCAAACATTCCGGTCGGGATTACGACACCGTGCAGCAGGCGCTGGACCGCGATTCATGGATGACACCGGAAGAGGCCAAGGAATGGGGCCATATCGACGAAATCGTCGAAAACCGCGCCAAGGATGACGACGAAAGCTGAAGCCGTCGCACAGGCTTTCAGCACGGCTTGGGCTGACGCTACGTTTTGATGCGCGCGCAGGCCCGCACAAGGGAAAAAGACGATTGTGGACCCCGCGGGGCTGGCCTAAGCTGGCCAAAGCGGGGCACATACCGGATTTGGGTTCGGTTTCAAAGACGGCGGCATCTGCCGGGAAGGACGCGACATGGCCACAAATTCGGGCGGCGACAGCAAAAACACCCTCTACTGCAGCTTTTGCGGCAAAAGCCAGCATGAGGTGCGCAAGCTGATTGCGGGCCCGACCGTGTTCATCTGTGATGAATGTGTCGAATTGTGCATGGACATCATCCGCGAGGAAACCAAGGCGTCGGGTCTGAAATCCACCGATGGCGTGCCCACGCCCCGCGACATATGCGCCGTGCTGGATGATTATGTGATCGGGCAGGCCACGGCCAAGCGGGTGCTGTCGGTGGCCGTGCACAACCACTACAAACGACTCAATCACGCTCAGAAGGGCGGCGATATCGAACTGGCCAAATCCAACATCCTGCTGATCGGCCCGACGGGCTGCGGCAAGACGCTGCTGGCCCAGACGCTGGCGCGCATTCTGGACGTGCCGTTCACCATGGCCGATGCCACCACACTGACCGAGGCCGGCTATGTCGGGGAAGATGTGGAAAACATCATCCTCAAGCTGCTGCAATCGTCCGAATATAATGTCGAGCGCGCCCAGCGCGGCATCGTCTATATCGACGAGGTCGACAAGATCACGCGCAAGTCCGAAAACCCCTCGATCACCCGCGATGTGTCGGGCGAGGGCGTGCAGCAGGCGCTTTTGAAGCTGATGGAAGGCACGGTCGCCTCGGTCCCGCCACAAGGCGGGCGCAAGCATCCACAACAGGAATTCCTGCAGGTGGACACCACCAACATCCTGTTCATTTGTGGCGGTGCCTTTGCCGGTCTGGACAAGATCATCGCGCAGCGTGGCAAGGGCTCGGCCATGGGCTTTGGCGCCGATGTGCGTGACAACGATTCACGCGGTGTTGGCGAAATCTTTACCGAACTGGAACCCGAAGATCTGCTGAAGTTTGGTCTGATCCCTGAATTTGTCGGCCGGTTGCCCGTTCTTGCGACATTGGAAGATCTGGACGAAGACGCGCTTGTCACCATTCTGACCCAGCCCAAGAATGCACTGGTCAAGCAGTACCAGCGCCTGTTCGAACTGGAAGACACCGAGTTGAGCTTTACCGATGATGCGCTGAGCGCAATCGCCAAGCGGGCGATCGCGCGCAAAACAGGCGCGCGCGGCCTGCGCTCGATCCTCGAAGATATCCTGCTGGATACGATGTTTGAATTGCCGGGGCTTGAGTCCGTCACCGAGGTGGTTGTCAACGAAGAAGCCGTGACCTCGGACGCGGCACCGTTGATGATCCACGCGGATGCCGAGAAAGAGCCTGCCTCGGCCGGGTAGGTTGCGTGCATGTCACGATGTCAAAAGCAGGCTTTGGCCTGCTTTTTTCTTGCGCGGATCAAAAAACTTAGCCAATCGGAAAACTATATGTTGATGTGGGATGATCCGCAGATTAGTTAGCCATATGGCTAATGAGACCCACGATGATCTGTCGCCCCTGTTTGCCGCCTTGGCTGATCCGACGCGGCGCGCGGTGATCCATGCGCTCAGCAGCGGCCCGCGGGCGGTCTCGGCCCTTGCGCAACACCACGATATGGCGCTGCCCAGTTTCCTCAAACACCTCGACAAACTGGAACGCGCGGGCGTGATCGTGACCGAAAAAACGGGCAGGGTGCGCACCTGCCACCTGCACCCGGCGGCCCTGCGCCCCGCCCAGGACTGGCTGGCCCGCGAAGCGGTGCGCTGGGGCGCAGCGATGGACCGGCTCGCGGCTCATCTCGATGCACTGGATACGGAGAAAAAGCTATGACACCTGCATTTGGAACACTCGAATTCACACGCACCCTCGCGGGCAATCCCGCCCGCGTTTTTCAGGCGCTGACCTCGGCGGCGGATCGCATGGCGTGGGGGCCGCCGGACGCAAGCAGCGTTGTGATCATCGAAAATCAGCCCGACCCGGCCCCCGGCGCGCGCGAGGTGTCGCGCTGTGGCCCGCGCGGCAATCCGTATGTCGACGTCGCCACGGACTGGATCGTGATGGAGGCCTCGGCGCGGCTGGTCTATGCCGAAACCCTGTCTGCCGAGGGCGAAACCCTGGCATGCAGCCTGGCCACGTTCTCGTTGTCGGCTGACGGCACTGGCACGGCGTTGTGCGCCACCGTCCAGATCGTCAGCTTTGTCGGCGACGACATGATAGGAGAATACGAGGGCGGGTGGAGCCACGCGCTGGACAACCTGGCAAGGCTGGTCTGAGACGGCTTTTTCGCCTTGAGGTGATTGACCTTTGGGCACGCTCCATGCCCGATGCGCGGGATCACAGCCAAAAGGTGAATCATGACCATCAAACGCATCTCTTCAGGCGGCGCGTACGAGCCAAAGGTGGGCTATTGCCGCGCTGTTGTCGCGGGCGGCTGGGTGCATGTGGCAGGCACGGTGGGCCATGGCACCACGGTGACAGACCAATGCGCGTCTGCGCTCGAAATCATCGGCGCCGCACTCGCCGAGGCAGGCACCGACTTTGCCCATGTGGTGCGCGTCGCCTACATGTTGCCGGACATAACTGAGTTCGAACCGTGCTGGCCCATGCTGCGCGCGGCCTTTGGCGACAACCCGCCGGTGGCGACAGTGACGGAATGCGGGCTTATCACGCCGCAGGACCGCATCGAGATCGAAGTGACCGCAATCCTGCCGACCTGAAGTGTTCTGTCCTCTGGACGGGGGCGCGGCGATGCGGCATAGACGACTGTAACTGTCGGAGGCAAACCATGGGCATTCTCAACACTCTGCTGCGCGCCGTAACCTGGTGGGACGGCCAGACGCTGAACACGCAGCTGTTCACGTGGCGCAAGGGCCTCAAGGTGGGCGAGGACGGACAAGGCAACCTGTTTTACAGGAATGCGGACGATTCCAAGCGCTGGGTGATCTATAACGGCGATGTCGAGGCAAGCCGGATTGATCCCGAATGGCACGGCTGGCTGCACCGCACCTGGGACGAGCCGCCCACGGACAAGCCGCTGCCCCACAAGGACTGGGAAAAACCGCACCAGCCGAACCTGACGGGAACCGAGATGGCCTATGCGCCCGCGGGTTCCATCCGGCGTGCGCAACCTGCGGACCGGGCCGACTACGAAGCCTGGACGCCCGAGTAAGGCCGCCGTCCCCATGTCGGAAAACACCACCGAAGTCCTTGTTGGCGGCGTCGTTCTGGCGGCTGCAATCGGGTTTGCCGTGTACGGCGCCCAGGTTGCGGGCCTTGGGACCGGCACCAGCGACACCTATCCGCTGACGGCCAGCTTTCGCAGTCTTGAGGGCGTGAGTGTCGGCACCGATGTGCGCCTTGCGGGGGTCAAGGTGGGCACGGTCGCCGAGGTTGCGCTGAACCCCGACACGTATCGCGCGGACACGGTTGTTGCCTTGCGCGGTGCCACGCTGGTGCCCGATGACAGCGCCATCATCATCAGTTCCGAAGGGCTGCTGGGCGGTAATTTCGTCGAGATCGTGCCCGGCGGTTCGCCGTTCTATTTCGAAGCCGGAGACGAGATCGCCGATACCCAGGGCGCAGTCAGCCTGATATCGCTGCTGCTCAAATTCGTGTCGGGCGGAGAAGAGCAGTGATGCGTGGCTTTCTCCTTGTGCTGGCGATGGTGGCGGCCACCGGCGCTGCCGCACAGCAGGAAACAGAGAGTGCGACAGGGGCTGTTCTGCGCGGGCTCGACAAGCTCAGCGGAAGTGTGGTGGACATCGCACTGCCAGCCGGCGGCACCGTGCAATTCAACCGCCTCAGCATCACGTTGACCGAATGCCGCTATCCGGCGGGCAACCCGGCGGGAAACGCCTATGCAGGACTGCAAATCACCGAAACCGGGCGCGAGGGCGTCGTATTTTCGGGCTGGATGATCGCGTCATCTCCGGCACTCAGTGCGATGGAACATGCGCGCTATGATGTCTGGGTCATGCGCTGTACCACCTCCTGAAGCGATGAGGGCGGGATGCTGGCAAAGCGTCCCTGCTGCTGCAGGGCGTGTTCCAGTTGCCGCCGATAGGCGCGGCGGGTGATTTCCACCGCGCCAAGGCTGGCCAGATGCGGCGTCAGAAACTGGGTGTCAAACAGAACGAACCCGGTTTGCCGCAAATGATCCACGGTGGCGGCAAGGGCCATTTTGGATGCGTTCGTGCGGCGTGAAAACATGCTTTCCCCAAAGAACGCAGCCCCCAGCGTTACGCCATAGACTCCACCAACCAGTTGATTGTCTTCCCATATTTCCACGGAGTGGGCGAAACCATTGCGATGCAGATCGCCATAGAGTTTGTAGATTTCCGCGTTGATCCACGTGTCGGCGCGGTCCGCGCACCCATCCACGACGCCCGCAAAATCAGTGTCCAGCCGGACCGCCCACGCGCTGCGCCGCATCGCGCGCGCCAGGGAACGCGAGATGTGCAACCCGTCCAGCGGCAACACGCCCCGCAGACGCGGATCGACCCAGAAAATGTCGGGATCATCGCGGGATTCCGCCATCGGAAAGATGCCCGAGGCATATCCTTGCAACAACAGGTCAGGCGTCAACGCGCTGTCTGTCATGAAACCTCAAGTACGGGTTGCGGGCCGACGATAGGATGCTGGCCTGAATGATCCAGCCCTGCCGTGACCGGGCAGGGCCGGGGGCCTCAGCCCATATGTGTTTCCAGCCAGTGTTCCAGCCAGTGGATGTTGTAGTCTCCGCTGTGGATATCCGCTTCGGCCAGCAATTCGTGAAACAACGGAATGGTTGTGTGCACGCCATCAATGATCAACTCTCCGAGGGCGCGGTTGAGCCGTGCCAGAGCTTCGGGCCGGTCACGTCCATGCACAATCAGTTTGCCGATCAGGCTGTCGTAATATGGCGGGATCGAATAGCCGTCATAGAGCGCCGAATCCATCCGCACACCCAGGCCACCCGGCGCGTGATATTGCGTGATCCGACCGGGCGAAGGAGAGAAGTTCGGCAATTTTTCCGCGTTCAGGCGCACTTCGATCGAGTGCCCGTTGATCTGCAGATCGTCCTGCCGGAACGTCATGTCCATGCCAGAGGCCACGCGGATCTGTTCGCGCACAAGGTCGACGCCGAAAATGGCCTCGGTCACCGGGTGTTCGACCTGCAGGCGTGTGTTCATCTCGATGAAAAAGAATTCGCCCTTTTCGTAGAGGAATTCGATGGTGCCCGCCCCGATATAGTTGATCGCGGCCACCGCATCGGCACAGACCTTGCCGATCCTGGCGCGTTCTTCGGCGCTGATGGCGGGGCCGGGGGCCTCTTCCAGCACTTTCTGGTGGCGGCGTTGCAGCGAACAGTCACGTTCGCCCAAGTGTACCGCGCGGCCCTTGCCATCGCCAAAGACCTGGATTTCGATGTGACGCGGCGTGGTCAGATATTTTTCGATATAGACTTCGTCATTGCCGAATGCCGCCTTGGATTCAGACCGCGCTGTCATGAACGCGCGCTCCATCTCGCTGGCGTTCTGGGCCACTTTCATGCCACGCCCGCCACCGCCCGCGGTTGCCTTGATGATGACGGGGTATCCCATCTCTTCGCCCAGGGCCCTGGCTTCGTCCAAAGTCGCCACACCACCGTCTGATCCGGGCACGCAGGGCACGCCGAGGGCCTTCATCGTGTCCTTGGCGGTGATCTTGTCGCCCATGACCCGGATGTGTTCGGCTGTGGGGCCGATGAAGGTCAGGCCGTGATCCTCGACGATCTGCACGAATTGCGCGTTTTCCGACAAAAAGCCGTAGCCGGGGTGAATCGCTTCGGCCCCGGTGATTTCACAGGCCGAGATGATGGCCGGAAACGACAGATAGGATTGCGCGCTTGAGGGCGGACCGATGCAGATGGATTCGTCGGCCATGCGCACATGCATGGCGTCGGCATCCGCTGTCGAGTGCACAGCCACGCTGGCAATGCCCATTTCGCGCGCGGCACGGATAACGCGCAGCGCGATTTCGCCACGGTTGGCAATCAGGATTTTTTTGAACATGGCGGGGGCCTCCTTATTCGAGGATGACCAGAGGTGCGCCAAATTCTACCGCCGCCCCGTCTTCGACAAGGATGCGTTTCACGGTGCCCGAGCGTGGGGCCGGGATGTGATTCATCGTTTTCATGGCTTCGACGATCAGCAGCGTGTCGCCCTCTGACACGTCCTGCCCGACCTTGATGAACGACGGCGCGCCCGGTTCGGCCTGCATGTAGACAGTGCCGACCATCGGCGAGGGCACGGCACCGGGATCATCGGCCGGGTCGGCGGCAGCGGTCGCGGGGGCTGCGGCGGGTGCGCCAGGGGCCGGGGCGCCGGGGGCCATTTGCACGGCAGGGACGGCTGGCATTGCCGGCATGGCCACCTGTTGCTGGATGTGGCGCGAGACGCGCACATTCAGGCTGTCGTCTTCGCCGTAGTCCCGTTTGACCTGAAGTTCTGTCAGATCGTTCTCGCGCAGCAGTTCTGCAAGCGCCTGGATAAAGGCGACATCTGCGTCCTGGTTCTTGTTGCTCATTCTTGTCCTCAACCCTTTCGCACCGGCGACCGGGTATCCCCTGAGCCGCTGCATCGCGACGCTTATAACCGGCCAAGGTGACAGTGAAAAGCGCCCTTGGTGAGGATTGGTGGGTGGGACGTCGCAACGGCTTGTCAGATCCGGGTGCCGTTGGCTGGGCAAGGGCCCGAAACGAAACGCGCCACGCCTGTGGGCTTGGCGCGTTCCTTGCAGGGTGTCGGCCCCCGTGTCTGGCGGCCTGTGGGCCGTCAGATTGCCAGGTATTCGGCCCGCAATTCCGCGTTCTCCAGCACTTCGGACGCGGTCCCGTCAAACACGATTCCGCCGGTGTCGAGAATCACCGCCCGGTCCGCCAGTTGCAGCGCGCGCACGGCGTTCTGTTCCACAAGGATCGTCGTGATCCCCTGTTCCTTGATGATGCCGAGCGTCTTTTCGATCTCGTCCACGATCACCGGTGCGAGGCCTTCGTAAGGCTCATCCAGCAGCAGCACCTTGATGTCGCGCGCAAGGGCGCGGGCGATGGCCAGCATCTGCTGTTCGCCGCCCGACAATGTGGTGCCTTCCTGTGTGCGCCGCTCGCCCAGACGGGGGAACAGGCCATAGAGACGCTCGATCGACCAGCCGATGGGCGGCGCAATCTGGGCCAGCTTCAGGTTTTCCTCGACCGTCAGGCCGGGAATGATGCGGCGATCTTCGGGGACAAGGCCAAGGCCCGCCTGGCTGGCCTGGTGGCTCGACATCTTGTGCAGCGGCTGGTGATCCAGCCAGATTTCACCATGCGTCACCAGCGGTGAGCCGATCCGCGCGATGGAGCGCAGGGTTGACGTCTTGCCTGCGCCGTTGCGTCCCAGAAGGGCGAGGATTTCGCCCTCGTGCACGTTAAAGCTGACGCCTTGCACGATATAGCTTTCGCCATAATAGGCGTGCATGTCCCAGACCGACAAAAAGGCAGGCGCGGTCTGGGCGTGGCTGATCCCCTTGGAGAATTCGGGTTTGACATTCATTTCATAAACTCCTTATGCCGCATCCTGCGTTTCGCCCAGATAGGCTTCGCGCACCTTTGGGTGGCCCTTGATCTTGTCGGGCGTGTCTTCGACCAGGGGCGTGCCCTGGGCCAGGACGGTGATCCGCTCGGCCAGGCTGAACACCACATGCATGTCGTGTTCGATGATCGCGATGGTGATATCGCGTTCTTCCTTGATCTGCTTGAGCAGGTCGATGGTGTTGTTGGTGTCCGCCCGCGCCATGCCCGCTGTCGGTTCGTCCAGCAGCAGAAGCCGGGGTTCCTGGCTCAGGCACATTCCGATCTCAAGGCGGCGCTTGTCACCCCGGCTCATCGAGGCGGCGTGCATGTGGCGCTTGTCGATCATGTTCATGTCCTCAAGCATGCTTTCGGCGCGCTCGACTATCTCGCGGTCTTTCAGAAGGTCCATGAACGCGTTGGGGGTAAAGGACCCGTCGCGCTTGGCAAAGCAGGGGATCAGCATGTTTTCCATGACCGACAGATCGCCAAAGATTTCCGGCGTCTGGAACACGCGCGAAATGCCCATCTGGCAAATCTCGTAGGGCTTGCGCCCCAGCACGGATTTGCCGTCGAACATCACCGACCCGGTGTCGGGGATCAGCTTGCCCACCAGCACGTTGAGCAGGGTGGACTTGCCCGCCCCGTTGGGGCCGATGATCGCGTGGCAGGAGTTTTCCGCCACGCTCAGGTTCACGTCACCCAGTGCCTGAAGCCCGCCGAACCGTTTGCCTACGTTCTTGATTTCGAGAATACCCATGATCAGGCTCCTTATTCCGCAGGTGTGGTTTTGCCGTCCGGGGTATCCGAACTTGGCTTTTTGCGCTTGAACAGCTTGGCGATGCGCTGTCCGCCTTCGACCAGGCCGCCGGGCAGAAAGATCACGACCAGCATGAAGATCAGGCCCAGCGTCAGGTTCCAGCCCTTGCCGATGAACGGATAGATCAGCGTGACGACGAAGTTTTCGAGCCCATCGGGCAGGAACGCGAACCATTCGTGCAGGATGGTCGAGTTGATCTTGGACATGATGTTTTCCATGTACTTGATCATGCCCGCACCCAGAACCGGACCGATCAGCGTGCCCGCGCCGCCCAGAATGGTCATCAGCACAACTTCGCCGCTGGCCGTCCAGAACATGCGTTCGGCCCCCACCTGCGTGTCCATCGCCACCATCAGACCGCCCGCAAGACCGGCATACATGCCCGACACGACAAAGGCGGCGAGAGTGTAGGGACGTGCGTTGAGCCCGGTGTAGTTCAGGCGTTGCTGATTGGACTTGATCGCACGCAGCATCATCCCGAAGGGCGAGTTGAAGATGCGAATTGCCATGTAGAAGGCAAACAGCATCGCGATGGCCGCAACATAATAGCCGACGTTGAAGGTGAACAACCACGACCCCACCGACCATTCAAAGCTGGCGCCCATTTCAAGCCCGAACAGGTTGGCCTTGGGCGATGCCCCGACGGCCAGTTCGCCGTCAAGGATACGGGGATCCTGCAATTTGGGTTGCAGGCCGGTTTCACCGCCGGTGATCGGCGTCAGCACCGAATAGGCAAGCGCATAGGACATCTGCGCAAAGGCCAGCGTCAGGATGGAAAAGTAGATGCCCGAGCGGCGCAGGCTGATCCAGCCGACGAGAAGGGCAAACAGGCCCGCCACCACGACCGACACGGCAATGGCCGGGATGATGTTCATGGTCAGCAGCTTCATCATCCACATCGCGGCATATGATCCAACACCCAGAAAAGCGGCGTGGCCAAAGCTGAGATAGCCGGTGAGGCCGAACAGGATGTTGAACCCGATGGCAAAGATCCCGAAGATCACAAAGCGTTGCATCAGGTCAGGATAGCCTGCGTTGAACTGGGCCATGCCCGACCCTTCCGGGAAAGGATTCAGCAGGAACGGCGCCAGGATCACCAGGGCCAGCACGAGCAGCAGGAGGTTGGTGTGTTTCTTGTCTAGTCCGAACATGGGTTAATCCTCCATCACGCCTTTGCGGCCCATCAAACCGCGGGGACGTGTGAGCAAAATGATGATCGCAACCAGGTAGATGATGATCTGGTTGATACCGGGCAGGAATTCGAGCACTTCGCGCATCGAGGCAAAGCTTTCGAGGATGCCAAGCAGAAAGCCCGCCAGCACCGCACCGGGCAGGCTGCCCATGCCGCCCACGACAACCACCACAAAGCTGAGAACAAGAAAGTCCATGCCCATGTGGTAGTTCGGAGAGTTGATCGGTGTGTACATCACCCCGGCCAGCCCCGCGACGGCGGCGGCAAGGCCGAACATCAGCGTAAAGCGCTTGTCGATATCAATGCCCAGCAACTGCACGGTTTCGCGATCCGCCATACCGGCGCGTACCACCATGCCGAAGGTCGTGAACTGAAGGAATGCAAAGACCGCGCCGATGATCAGGGCCGCAAAGCCGAAATAGACCAGTCGCCAGTAGGGATAGATGATCGAATTCGCATCAAACCCGAATGCCGCGCCAAAGTCGAACGATCCGCGGAACACGTCCGGTGCGGGGGTCGGGATCGGGTTGGCCCCGAAATAGAATTTGATGACTTCCTGCAAAACGATGGCAAGGCCAAAGGTCACCAGGATCTGGTCCGCGTGGGGGCGGCTGTAAAAGTGTTTGATCAGCCCGCGTTCCATGATCACGCCAATGGCGATCATGACCGGAATAGCGAACAGGATGGATATCGGCACGGCCCAGTCGATAATCGCATCCCCCGTGGCCGGGCCAAACATATCGTGCAGGTACGGCACCTCCACTTTCAGCGGGTTGCCCAGAAAATCGGTTTGCGTGTCGTCAATGACGGTGCGGCTCAGCTGCAGAATACGGCTGAGGGTTACGGCACAGAACGCGCCGATCATGAACAGGGCCCCGTGGGCAAAGTTCACGACACCCAGCGTGCCGAAGATCAACGTCAGCCCCAGCGCGATCAGCGCATAGGCAGAGCCTTTGTCGAGTCCATTGAGAATTTGAAGGATGATCGCTTCCATCGGTCTGACCTTTGGTTGGAACGTTTCGTGCCGCCCGCGGCCAGAAGCCCGGAGCAGGGTAGGGTGGGCAACTTGCCCACCCCTGTGATTTGGTGATTAACGCTCAGGCGCCGGGGTTGCAGGCACCCAGTTCGCCGCCAAAGATCGACGCGTCATACGTGACCTGGCTTGTCGGCGTGATTTCGACGATTTCCAGAAGGTCGAATTCGGAGGTCGGGTTTTCTTTACCCTTCACGACCAGCACGTCCTTGAAGCACTGGTGGTCTTCGCCACGATAGAGCGTCGGGCCGTTGCCCATGCCGTCAAATTCGAAGTCCTTGAGCGCCTCGCCAACCGCGCAGGGGTTGAACGACCCGGCACGTTCCACGGCATCCGCATAAAGCAGGGCCTGAACATAGGTCGTGTGCGCCGCCTGGCTGGGCGGGAAGCCATACTTGGTACCGAAGGATTGCACGAACGTCTTGGAGCCTTCGTCCTGCAGCGACCAGTGCCAGTTGGTCGAGCCGAAGATGCCCTTGACGTTCGCGCCGGCACCTTTTGCCATCAGGCGCGAATACAGCGGAACGACGATTTCAAAGTTCTTGCCGTTCACCTGCTTGTCGCGCAGACCGAACTGAACCGCGTTGGTCAGCGAGTTCACCATGTTCCCGCCGTAGTGGTTCAGAACCAGAACGTCGGCACCGGACTGCAGAACAGGCGCGATGTAGGAGCTGAAGTCAGTCTGCGTCAGCGGTGTTTTCACAGCCGCAACAGTTTCCCAGCCCATCGCTTCGGTCGATGTGCGCACGGCTTCTTCTGTGGTGTAACCCCAGTTGTAGTCTGCCGTCAGGTGATAGGCCTTGCGGTCCGTGCCGTAATTCTTGGCCAGGATCGGCGCCAGCGCCGCACCGGACATGTAAGAGTTAAAGAAGTGACGGAAGCCGTTGGCTTTCTTGTCTTTACCCGTTGTGTCGTTGGAGTGGGTCAGACCGGCCATAAAGATAACGCCCGCCTCCTGGCACAGCGCCTGCACGGCGACGGCCACACCCGAAGACGAGCCACCCGTGATCATCACGGCGCCGTCTTTTTCGATCATCGAGCGGGCAGAAGCGCGCGCGGCGTCGGATTTGGTTTGCGTATCACCCGTGACGTATTCGACCTTCTTGCCCAGGATGCCGTTGCCTTGCAGGGCCTTGGACGAGAATGTGTTCATCAGGCCGCCATCGCCGCCACCATTCAGGTGCTCGACCGCAAGTTCGTAGGCGCGCAACTCGTCCGCACCCTCATCCGCATAGGGGCCGGATTGCGGCACGTTGAAGCCGAGTGTGACAGAGCTGCCGGTGGGCGCGTTGGTAAAGCCCGAATGGCCATCCGCGCGCAGATATGTCGGCAGCGTCAGGCCTGCTGCACCGGCGACGGCGCCGGTCTTGATCAGACCACGACGTGTCAGGTTCGTTTTGGACATGAAAATCCTCCCAGTTGTTAAAGTGCGCGTCCCCACTCCTCCGTGGGGCGTGCAGCACATATTCGTGCAAATACTGTATGGCGCAATTCGTGAAAATTACGCAATAAGCCCTTTGTTTTTCACATTTTATTTGTAAACATATACACAAGCGTGTCGGGTTTTTTGTAAATTTTCTTATGTTGCAGTGCAGAAACACGTTGAAAAAGAACACGAAACCATATGGGGGCGCACATGCGCGAAGCGTTGACAGGGACACGGATACGCGACCGGCGTGTCATGGTGGGCACCAAGCAATCCGCGCTGGCCCGCCAGATCGGCATTTCGGCGTCCTATCTCAATCTGATTGAACACAACCGCCGCAGAATCGGTGGCAAGTTACTTCTCGACATCGCCGGCGCCCTTGGCGTCGAGGTGTCGGCGCTGACCACCGGTGCCGAGGCCGCGCTGGTGGCGACCCTGCGCGAGGCGGGCAGTGCCACGACCATGGCGCATTCGGAACTGGAGCGGGCCGAGGATTTCGCAGGGCGCTTTCCGGGATGGGCTGATGCGCTGGTCACGTCGCATCGCAGGCTGGCCGCTCTAGAACACACGGTCGAAGTGCTGAGTGACCGGTTGACCCATGATCCCGAAGTGGCGGCGTCGGTGCACGAAGTGTTGTCCACCGCAGCCTCGATCCGCTCGACCGCGTCCATTCTGGCCGAAGACAAGGATTTGCCCGCCGAGTGGCGCGACCGCTTTCATGCCAACATAGACGCCGACAGCCGCCGTCTGGCGGACAGTTCCAAAGCGCTCGTTGGGTTTCTGGATGCCGAAACCGGCGAGACGGCGACGACCGGCACCCCGCAAGAGGACGTCGAAGGGTTTCTTGAAGCGCATGGTTTCGGGTTTGCCGATGTCGAGGCCGGGCGGGCGGACATCGCGCAGCTGATCGCGGATGCGCCGGAACTGACATCGGTGGCCGCACGCCACATCGCGCGCGGCGTGCTGGAGCGGATGGTATCCGACAGCGCGCGGGTTGATCTGGACGCGTTGCGCGCCGCCCTGAAGGACACCGCGCTGAACCCGCCCGCGCTTGCCGCGCAGTTTCGGACAACGGTGCCCTGCGTGCTGAGACGTCTGGCCGCAGTGCCCGAGCTTGGCTTTGGCCTTGTTGTTGCGGATCGCGCAGGCAGCCTGTTGTTTCGCAAGGGTGTCGAGGGCTTCTCGGTGCCGCGCTATGGATCGGCCTGCCCGCTGTGGCCGCTGTTTCAGGCGCTCGGTGTGCCGGGGCAGGTATTGTACCAGCGGATGCAGATGTCGGGGCGGGCCGATGCGATCTTTGATTGTTTTGCGACCGCCGAAACGACGGGACATGCGGTTCTGAATGCCCCGCCGCTGGTGCAGTCAACTATGCTGATCGTGCCGGTCGGCGAACCCGAACGCATGTCCGGTCAGACACCGGTCAGTGTTGGACCGGCCTGCCGGATCTGCCCGGTCAGCGGCTGCGAAGGACGGCGCGAACCGTCGATCCTGAGCGACGGGTTCTGAGGCATTTTGACAGGCTGGCCAAAACCGCACATAGTCATTTTGCACCGTTGATGGCCCCCGTTCTGTGCGGGTGGTCGGCGGCGGCGGTGCATAGGGGAGGGGCCGCAAAATGGGCAAGCATGTTCTGCTCGTCGAGGACGAGGTCAATATCATCGAAGCCATCCGCTTCTTGCTGAGCCGCGAGGGATGGCAGGTCGACACCCATTCGGACGGGGCGACGGCGCTGGACGCCATCAAGGCCGCGCGCCCGGACCTTGTGGTGCTGGATCATATGCTGCCGGGCAAAAGCGGGCTCGACATTTTGACGGAACTGCGCACGGACCCCGATTTTCAGACCCTGCCGGTGCTGATGCTGACCGCGCGCGGACAGGCGCGCGACCGCGAACAGGCCGAAAAAGCCGGGGTCAGCCGGTTCATGACCAAACCGTTCTCCAATATCGAGGTTGTCACCGCCGTGCGCGATCTGGTGCAGTTGGCACAATGAGCAGCGGCGGCCGGACACCTGTCTTTCTTGAACGGCGCAGCTATCGCCGCCGCCGGATGATGGACGCGCTGCGCCTGTTGCCGATTGTCGGTGTTTTCCTGTGGATGCTGCCGCTGTTCTGGCCAAAGGCGGCTGACGGGCCCGCCACGCCCGAAACAATGGCGATGTCGACGGCGGTGATATATGTCTTTGTCGTCTGGCTGGCGCTGATCGGATCGGCGCTGGCGCTCTGGTTCTTTCTGCGGTCCAGCCCCGACACGGGCGAGGACCCGACCCGCGGGTCGCGCTGATGGCCTCGGTCAATCTGCTGGTCGGCGTCAGCCTGATCTATGTCACCTTTCTGTTTGCCATTGCCTTTTTTGCGGAACGTGCGGCGGCGCGCGGGCGGGGGGGCTGGTTGCGCTCGCCGCTGGTCTACACCCTGTCCCTGTCGATCTATTGCACGGCGTGGACGTTTTACGGGGCCGTGGGCTATGCCGCGCGATCGGGTATGGAATTTGTCACCATCTACCTTGGTCCCAGCCTCGTGATGATCGGCTGGTGGTGGGCCTTGCGCAAGCTGGTGCGGGTCGGGCGGGTGCAGCGTGCGACCTCGGTCGCTGACCTGATTTCGGCGCGCTTTGGCAAATCGAACCTGCTGGCCATTGTCGTCACCGTCATGGCGGTGATCGGGGTGACACCCTACATCGCGCTGCAATTGCAGTCGGTGACCCTGTCCTTGTCGATTTTTGCCGCTCCCGACGCCGGGGGCGAGGTGAACCAGACAATCGCCGCCTTCTGGGTCGCGTTCGGGCTTGCCATCTTTACTGTCCTGTTCGGCACCCGGAACCTCAACGCCAATGAACGCCACGACGGTGTCGTGATCGCCATCGCGGTCGAGGCCGTGGTCAAGCTGATCGCACTGCTGGCCGTCGGCATATTCGTGGTCTGGGGCATCGCCGGTGGCATCGGGCCGATGATGGAACGCATCGACACCTCGCCCATCGGGACATGGGACATGGACCGCAGCCGCTGGGTGGCGCTGACGGCCTTGTCGGCGGCCGCGTTTCTGGCCCTGCCACGGATGTTTCAGGTCATGGTGGTCGAGAACGAGGACGAGCGGCACCTGCAGATCGCAAGCTGGGCCTTTCCGCTATACCTGATGCTGATGAGCCTGTTTGTCGTGCCCATCGCCGTGGTCGGCCTTGATCTGATGCCGGCGGGGGCGAACCCCGACCTGTTCGTGCTGACCGTGCCACTGGCCGAAGGGCGGGTGGGGCTGGCCACGCTCAGCTTTCTGGGGGGGTTTTCGTCGGCCACGTCGATGGTGATCGTGGCCACCCTGGCGCTGTCCACCATGGTGTCCAACCACGTGGTGATGCCCGTCTGGCTGAGCGCGCGCGCCGAGGGCGCGCAGGTGTCGGGGGATGTGCGCAATGTGGTGATCGTGTCGCGGCGGGTGTCCATCCTGCTGATCATCGGGCTTGGCTACCTCTATTACCGTTTTTCGGGGGGCGGAGCGGCGCTGGCGGCGATCGGGCTGATCTCGTTTGTCGGGGTTGCGCAGTTCCTGCCGGCGATGTTTGGCGGTATCTTCTGGCGCGGGGCGACACGCTGGGGCGCGCTGGCCGGGCTGGTTGTCGGATTTGCGATCTGGGTCTTCTGTTCGCTTCTGCCCAGTTTCGGGCCCGGCGTGGTGTTGTCGGCGGGTATCTTTGACAACGGTCTGTTCGGGTTGGGCTGGCTGCGCCCGCAGGCCCTGTTCGGGATCGAGGGGATTGATCCGACGGTGCACGCGGTCGCGTGGTCGCTGACGCTGAACATGACCGCCTTTGTGGCCGTTTCGCTGGTCACCTTTCCGGGGCCGTTGGAGCGGTTGCAGGGCGCGCAGTTTGTCAACGTTTTTGACCATTCCAGTCAGGCGCGGGGCTGGGACGCGGCGCGCGCCACCTCCGAGGATCTGATGGTGATGACGCAGCGCATCCTTGGCGCCGAAGAAGCACAGACCCTGTTCCGCGCCGAATCCGCCCGGCAGGGCCTTGAGGGGACCTTGCCCGAACCGACACAGGGCTTCCTGCAGACGCTTGAACGCGAGATGGCGGCCTCGGTCGGGGCGGCAACGGCACATGCGATGATCAGCCAGCTTGTGGGGGGGGCGTCGGTGTCGGTGCAGGACCTGATGGCGGTGGCAGACGAATCCGCGCAGATCCTCGAATATTCCAACCAGCTTGAGGCCAAATCGCGCGAACTGACCCGCACCGCGGGCAAGCTGCGCGAGGCAAACGAGAAACTGACAGCCCTGTCCGTGCAAAAGGATGCGTTCCTGTCCCAGATCAGCCATGAGCTGCGCACGCCGATGACGTCGATCCGGTCATTCTCCGAGATACTGCGCGACACCGAAGGCATGGTGCAGGTGGAAAAGACCCGCTATGCCTCGATTATCCACGGCGAGGCGATCCGCCTGACGCGCCTGCTTGACGATCTGCTGGACCTCAGCGTGCTGGAAAACGGTCAGGTGTCGTTGCGCTACGAGGCGGGCAACCTGACGGATCTGCTGGAAAAGGCGATCCTGACGGCGCAGGCGGGCAGCACGGACAAGATCGAAATCCGGCGTCGGCGCGTGGACGAGGCGGTGACGCTGACCAGCGACCTGGACCGGCTGGGGCAGGTCTTTATCAATCTGATCACCAATGCGCAGAAATACTGCGATGCGGATGCGCCCCGGCTGGTGATCTCGGTCCAGCGCGAGGGCGCGGATCTGTCGGTGGCCTTTGCCGACAACGGAACCCCCATTCCCGCCCATGCGCGCAGTCTGATTTTCGAGAAATTTGCCCGGATCGGGGATCAGGACGGGTCCGGGGCGGGGCTTGGGCTGGCGATTTGCCGCGAAATCATGACGCGACTGGGGGGTGACATCACCCATGTTCCGGCCGCGTCCGGCAACACCTTTGTCGTGCATCTGCCGCGCCGCGCCGCGCTGGCGGCGCAATGATCGCGCGCTGTTTTGGCGTGATTTAAAGTGGTTGGTAACCAATCCCGCGTAAAGCTGCCGGGGTAAGTGCAGGTTGCCTTGGTCGGAGGATATGGGCGAGAGCGAAACACAGACCGTTCTGGCGCGCATTGCCGCCAGCGCCCGCGAGCAGCGCAAGGCCAAGGCCATGACGCTGCAAAAGGCGCTGCGCGTGAGCATGGCCAAGGTGGCCGATCAGCTTATGGCGCTGCCCATGGCCGTGCTCAGTTCGACGATTCATGACCTGCCGGGTGAAGGACTCGAAGACAGCCTTTCGGACGGAACACTGCTTTTGTTGCTGGACGGACCCAAGGGCCTCCTGGGGGCTGCAATCATTGATCCGGTTGTCGTGGGCGCGCTGATACAGCAACAGACCATCGGGGACGTAAACCAGACAAGCGATCCCGAGCGGGCGATGACGCGTACCGATGCCGCGATTTGTGCGCCATTGGTGGATGCGCTGTTGGCGCGCGTGGCGCCCATTCTTGACGACCCGGACGAACGCGCCCTGACCGAAGGGTTCAAGTATGGCGCCAAGGCGCAGGATGCCCGCTCGCTCGCCATGGCCCTGGATGCCAGTGCCTATGTTTCGATCAGGCTGACACTGGATATTGCCCGTGGCGCGCGGCAGGGGGACATGACCCTCATCCTGCCAACGCTCGCGGCCCGTGCCGACCCGCACGCGGCCCTGGATGACGATGCCGACGCGGCGACCGGGCGCGCGCCTGATCTGACCACACTTGTCATGGGCCTCAACGCAGAATTGAACATGATCCTGTGCCGGATCGGGCTGCAATTGAAACAGTTCAACGCGCTGAAGGTGGGGGAGACTCTGCCCCTGACACCGGGGGCATTTCCGAATGTCCAGATCACCACGCGCACGGGCCGTGTTCTGGGGCGCGGGGTTGTCGGGCATGTGGACGGGGTGCGGGCGGTCAAGCCGTTGCGCCCGCCCAGTCACGCCTCGCAACCCTTGCGGCGGGCCAGCGATCAGCCCCTCGTCGATATGCCCGAAGTCGAAGTGCTGACCGCGACGGGCCGTCGCATGACCGTGCCGCGCGAACCGGATGTGAGCGAGGCAGAGGTGGAAACGGCCCTGCGGTCCTTGCCCGCGGTCGAGGAACGGCGGTCAGGAGCAGACCCCAAGTCACGACGCGAAGGTGAGGATCCCGGTGCCATTCCATTTCCGGTGACGGATGATCTGCCGGAGATCGACGACTTGCCCGATCTTGAATCACTGCCGGATCTTGACGCATTGCCCGATCTGGCAGAGCTGCCGGACCTTGGCGTGAAGGTGGCGGGATAGCACAGACCGGGGCCTAGCCAGACCCCTTGGATCGTGCCATCGCGTCCAGCGTCGGGCGCAGACTGGCCAGATCGTACCCGCCCGCCTGTGCGGCCCCCAGAATGTCATCTGTCGCCATCTCTCCGGCCTGTCCAAGGCACCACGCCACGGTCGAACGTGTGCCGGACGCGCAATAGGCCAGAACCGGGCCGTCAGCCGCGTTCATGTGCTGCATCTGTGCGGCGACGTTATCCGGGGTCATGGTTTGATGCGTCAGCGGCAAGCGAACAAAGTCGAGGCCCGCCGCGTGCGCTGCCGCTTCGAGGCTGTCGGCCTGGAAGGCGGGCGGCACCTCTTCATCGGGGCGATTGCAGATCACGGTCGTGATGCCCGCGCCCCTGATGTCGGGCATGTCTGCCGGATCAAGTTGCGGGGCAACAAAATAGGTCGGCGTGATTTGACGTATATCCATGACCACAGGATTATGCCTGCGTGGCGTTGGTGTCCAGTGCGCGGCGCAGCGGGGGCACCGCCCACATCCCTGCCAGCATCGCGACAAGGAACACGGCCCCCTGCCATCCGCCATAGCTCAGAGAGGCAACGGCAGGGGCGGGGCACAGCCCGACCAGGCCCCAGCCGATTCCGAACAGGATCGAGCCGAACACAAGCGGGCGCGTAATGGTCTGCTCGGGTTTGGCCGGAAAGCTGCCGCCCGTTAGCGGCGTGCGTCCGCGCGTCATGCGCCAGGCAAATATCATCGGCAGGATCGCTCCGCCCAAGACAAAGGCCAGTGTCGGGTCCCAGTCACCCGCAACGTCCAGAAAACCGCGCACACGGCCCGTGTCGGTCATGCCCGACACGTGCAGGCCGGCGCCGAACAACGCGCCACTGATCAGTGAAACCAGCGCGCGCATCACAAGCCCAACCCGATGCGCAGGGCGGTTACCGTGACAATGCCCGCACCGACGTAGAACAGCGTGGCAACCAGCCCGCGCAGTGAAAACCGCGACAGCCCGCACACGCCGTGACCCGATGTGCACCCGTTGGCAAACCGTGTGCCGATCCCGACGGCAAGCCCTGCCAGCACCAGCATCCATATTTGCGATGTCGCCTGTGTTTCGACAGTCCAGCCCGCGAGGCTGAGCAGGGCAGGTGCCCCCACAAGCCCGGCCAGAAAGATCACTGTCGGGCCGCGTTGTGTTGCAGTGCCGTCAACCATGCCGCCGATAATGCCGCTGGCGCCCATGATGCGCCCCGCACCCAGCAACAGGACCACGGCGCCCGCGCCGATCATGAGCCCGCCAATCAGACCGTATACCCACGCAGTTTCCATCGTCTCGCCCTCATAATTATTGCAGAAAAATACCGACAATCACCAGCATCAGCCCGATCACCGACACAAACAGTGCCCCAAGGTTCAACGGCAGCACCCGCGCCAGCACGCCGCGCATTTCCGCATCATCCAGTTTGGCCCGGCGCGCGCGCCAGACTTTGGCAATGCACCACACAAGGCCCACAAGGCCCAGCAGCGACAATGCCGCGCCCGACCAGATTATGATGTCAAACAGGGTTGTTCCAGTGTCATTTTCCATGACGGCGGGCTACCCGACGAAATGTGCCTTTGCAAGCCACGCTTGCCCTTGCAGCGGCCATCCCGCCCCGCTATCGAAGCGCACCAATCAAACCAGCCGCAGGAGCCGCGCATGTCCGATACTGCCACCAACGCCGAAAGCTACCGCGTGACCGCCGACGAATTGCGCCAGTTCATCGAACGCATCGAACGGTTGGACATGGAAAAGAAAGACCTCGCGGACCAGCAAAAAGAAGTCATGGCAGAGGCCAAGGCCCGTGGCTATGACACCAGGGTCATGCGCAAGGTGATTGCGCTGCGCAAACGTGACAAGGACGACATCGCCGAAGAAGAGGCGGTGCTGGAAATGTACAAGGAAGCGCTGGGCATGGGCTGAGTTCGGCCCGCCGAACACGCCGGTTCGCGCCGTCATCAGCCCGGAATTGAGCCGCGCCGGTGGTCAGGGTGCGATAAAGGTCACGCCCGGAATGCGCGCGACCTCGAACATGTCTTCTTCGTAGAGTTCGGTCAGCGTGTCGATATCGTCTTCGGTCCATCCGGGGGCGTTCAGTTCTTCCTCGATTGCATCCGGATCCGCGAATTTGTCGAGAAACGCGGAGACGACCCGGCGTTTTTGAATTTCGGTCATGCCCGGATGCGCGGCCATGTAGGTTTCAAACCGCTTTATTCCTTCGTCCGACATGATGTCGCGCAGCAAATCGAATTCGCCCACAATCTCCTCTCCGTGTTCCAACCCGGCCATCTCGCGAATGATCTCGGACCAGATCATCGGCATGTCCTCAAAGCACCAGGCGGTGATCTTGACGGTGGGGGCGGCGGCACGGATCGCCGTCAGGGTGTCGGACCATTTGATGGCAAAGGGGCTGGTGCCGCGCAAAAAGCTGTCCATGTCCTCCTGCGGGGCATTGGTGAACAGGGCAGGCAGCAGGGTCGCCGGATTGCGCAGGGCAAGAAACAGCTCGAACTCGTCATGCTGGAACAGGGCGGCCAGTTGCCTGACGCGTTCGGGCCCGGATTCATAGATCATGCCATTGCGCACGCAGGCGCGGGGGGCGCCGAACAGGAACATGTGGCTCAGAATGACCCGATCCGCGTTTTCTTCTTCCAGGATCAGATCAAAAAGCACGTCGCGCGCATCGGGTGCCGGTGGCGCATCCTGCAAGGCGGCCACCGTTTCCTTGAGCAATGTGCGGTACTTGCCCGGTCCGGGCACGGTGACGCCACGGTCCGAAAATGCCTCGGAATTGCGCAGCAGGCACCGCAACAGGCGATCTTCTTCGGTAAAGTGTGCGCCTGCATGCAGGACCAGTTGCATCGTGCGTTGCCTCGAACGTCTTTGAGTTCCTTGACGAATAGCTATACTTGAATTGACGAAGGATAAAACCTCTGCATGACATGCATATTTGTTCTTGCCACCCTGATCGCTTGCGATTAGAGAAGCGCCGCAATGCCCCTATAGCTCAGCTGGTAGAGCAACTGATTTGTAATCAGTAGGTCCGCGGTTCGAGTCCGTGTGGGGGCACCATTATAATTTTAAAAAACTATATTTTTCAACGCGCTGGCCGAATGATTGAGTTCTCTATCCACCTAAATGTCCACCCTTAGGCTGTTGTAGGTGGAGATTAAAGGTTTCCTTTAGGTTCTTCCTTCCCGGTAAGCAGCAACACCGCACGTTTGCCGCCAAAGCGACAAGCCGCTTCAAATTCTCTGAATTGTGGATGCGTGCATTTAGTAACCCATGTCGGTCCCTCAGCAAAAATTGGCAAGGAAGCAACCGCCCCCCCTCGATACCAAGCGTAGCAAAGTTGAGCAAAAAATTGCCAATGGTTGCCAGTTGGTTAACGGTTAACCATTCTTTAACCGTCGTTCCTGCAAACCATGATGGAATGTTGGGGAGACGCTGTATGACTGCAAGTATAAGAAATCAGACTTTGGTTGCCGCTGCTGTTGCCAAGCAACAAGGGTTCGAAAACACGTACAATGCGTTAATCGAAATCGTGCGAAGCCTGAACGACTCGACGGATGTTCATGCGCCTTATGCGGACTGCAAGACTGAAGGGGTGACGTTACGGCAACTTGAGGGGGAGTTATGGATTCGTTAACCAATTTAGCTCCCTTATGGGTTGAACTCAACTTAGGGTCTCCAATGGACGAAGTGCTGATAATATTTGATTGTTTGGTGGCACTTCGCCAGTTTGCGGAAATCGAGCAAAATAACGATATTCTGGAGCAGATAGATAGTGTCGAAAGCATAGCTTTAGCAGAGGTGTGTGGTGACTATTACGACGCAGGTAGCGATGATTTCTACGCTGTCATGTTGCAAATATTCCCCGATGTATACAGGTGCCAAGCTTGATTGATCTAGATTGGCCAGCCAACGACAATCAACGAATATCGAAGCGACGACAGATGAGGCTGAGGCTCATTTTGTTCTCTGGATTCGCCTATGTGCTCTTCGTATTTCTTCCCCCGCTTTGGCAGTTGGCCCGGTACATGCTGGGAATGTCCTAACGACATAGAATCAAAACCAACCGCCTAATCTCATGTAGCTCTTTGGTTCGCATACCATGCTGATAGTTGGGATGCGCCGCGCCAGCCGGTTGACCACCACCAGCGCCATGCATCCGACAGACGCGCCATCCGCGCACTGCGGGATTTTTGCATAGAAGGCCAGTGCGTTTGGCATGTGCCGTGCATCGCGGGGCCGCGTGCGCCTTTTGCATGGGGTTCACGTCACTTTTCATCGCTACCCCCCCCTCCTATGGCTCACATCGCCCACAATGGCCTGTCCGCCGCTCTCAACGTTCACACGCTCAACGCGTACGGTCTGTTGTGCCTTGGCGCGGTACTTCTTGAGGGTTTCCATCTGGGTCGCGTAGGTCCGTGTCAGCTTTGTCAAGGCGCGCTCGGAACTGTCTTTGGCATCTAGCGAAGTTGCGTAGAGATAGCGCTGTGAGGCGTTCATGGCGCAGATATGCACCGTCGCCATTTGCGCGGCCAGAAGCGCCTCAACCTCATTTTCCGGCGCGATGCTCTTGATAAAGCTCACCACGAACTGCAGGGACGCCTCCTGCGTCTCTCCACGGACCGCAGTCGCGTTTCCGAGCTGCGCCAAAAATGGGCTGAGAAACTCAATGTCATAGGTGCCCAGCGCCGCCATGAGCTTCAGGCGTTCGTGCGGCTCACTGGCTTCACCAATCGTCAGCGTCGCGCCATTGTCTCCCATCTCGATAGAAACGTTTGGCGCACATTCCTTTCGCTCCGACACCTTGCGCGCAATCTCGATAACTTCTTCGTTAGGTTCTTTCGTTAGGTCACTCATGTGAAGTCCTGCCTATGGCTTAGATGTATATGTGTCATGGTTTTTGTGCATCGGAGACATTGGGAAAAATCAGCCTCGCGTCACAATTTTTAGGACAGTCCCGCCGTTGCCGTTGTCCCATCCTGACTTGGCTGCACAATTTTTGGGACGGGTATGCACGGTTTTTGGGTGGGGCTTTTTCTTTTCGCTCCAGTGCTGGAAACCGCGTGTCGCGGGTTTGCCGTCCGCCGTGGGCACCTCTTGCAACGCCCAGAGGCTTGCTTGCCCGATGCCGGATGGCCCGAGGAAGGGCGCGCGGGTCATGGCTATCAGGCCGCGTTCCTCCAGTTCTGCGAAGTATGCGCCGACCGTGTTGCGGCTCACGTTGATGGCAAGGGCCGCATCCCGATAGCTGAGAATGATGCGGCCATTGTTGCTGCCGTTGTAGCGGCGCTTCAGTTCGATGTAGAGCGCACGAGGGCCAGGTTTCAGGCTGGCCCACGCTTGCGACGATTGCAGGTGTTCGGAAAGCTGGACGTGACGCCCAGCCCCCCTCCTTCCATTCCTGTAGGGCGTGCCTGCCATCACGCCTTGCCCTGATAGTGCAACTCGCCCAGCGCGCGCAGGACAGCGCCACTTAACCCGAATTGGTGATGGATTTTGCGTTCGAACAGGTCGCGCGGGGTAGGGGCTTTGGTTTGTTTGCCAGTCACGCGTCAGCCCCCTCAAAGCGCGTCACAGAGGCGCGCAGGATGTAGCGAGCATGATTGCCTGCGAAAGGGCCGCAATGCGCCTCTGTGACGGTCTCAATGGGCACGCCTAGCTGGCGCAGGTTGAACACATATCCGCTCCAACGCGGGCCGGGGGTGTCTATGGGCGTGCAACCCTTTTTCCCGGCAGCGATAAGCGCCTCCAGCGCCCATCGGTCGCGACCAGTGACGACGACGCGACTGGTTTTGCCTTCCTTCAGATGGATGATGTAAGGGGCCGTGCCCCAGATATGATTTTCAGCCATTTCGGCCTCCAGAGTTGATCTGCGGAGGCGCAGGGCGTATGTGAGTAGGGTATCCGCCAAGATATATTCCCGCTCAGTCCGCCCTGCGTCCGCGCAGAGGGTTGAGCGGGTCTTAATCCGCGATTTCATCTTCTTCTTGCTCTGCCAGTTTCGCATCGATTGCGTTTTCGCAGAGGTAGAGGCGACCGCCGATTTTCACAGGCTTGGGCAGTCGCCCAGCCTCGATGTCTCGGAGGATTGACGACCGGCTGCGCCCGTCCAGTTTCTGAGACGTGCTTTGAATAGTCAGGTATCGTTTCATGAAGCACCTTTGATGCGGTGCGCTACCCGATCAAACACAATGCGCACCATTGGGTTGTGGTGCCCAAATTAGCGTCATGGAAACACGCGTTCCACGGCGGGATTTCAAGTACCGTTAGCGGTTTTTCAAATACCGCTATCCGGAATTTCAATATTGTTGAAACTCATGGCGGATTAGATCGCCAGTTCACTGCCCAGCGAGCAAGAAGTCGAGAAAACCGCCTTCAAACGGCACATGTCCGCAAGCGCGGATTTCTTCATTGAGAGACGGCGTCACCAGCCATGGGTTTTCAAAGTGTCTGTTTTGCCTTTTCACCATGACCTGCTCGATCTGCGAGATGGTGTTTAGCAACACTGCGTCCATTTCAAATGTCCGTTCAAAGAGTAGAGAAAGTTCGATTGAGTTTGTACTGAGCATATCGGCGGCTAGGATGTGTGCTACCGATTCGTGTGCCTTGTAAGCCTTTTCAATGTCGCGTCTTCGGCTTGGTAGCCTGACACCATGCACTGTCGGCTCTGACGTGTCGAAACGCACGATTTTCAACGGCCTTTCTTCGGTCTGTTTGGCTTTGGCAAGCGCTCTCTCAACCAGTTGCGCAGCTTGGTAAAGGCTCACCTCTCCATCCGTACCGTGAAGGAGGTGCTGAAACGCCAACATTGTAAGACCTGCGGCCATTCGCTGGCCCGTCTTGCCTTGAACGGCTTTCAATACAATTCGCACAATCTCCGATGCTTGGTAGCCTGTTGGATTTGAGGCGTAGTGCCTTTGCTCAATCGCATACATTTCCAACGCATGCGCCCGGCTAACTTCGTCCTCAGGAAACAAGACAAAGGCAAATAGGACGGGCGATATTGGCCCCAGCAATTTTCCTTCATCGTCGAGGAATTTCAAACTGCGGTATTCAAATTCACCACACAAAGTTTGGTCTCCACCAAGTTATTTGCCCACCGCTCCATCAGCGCCCGGCGTTGCTCCAAGTAGTCAGTCGTTCGATAGGTCCGGACAACCTTGCTGCCCGTCAGATGCGCGATGCACATTTCGGCAACCTCATGCGGCGCTTGCGTTGCATCGGCAAGCCAGTTGCGCAGAGACGCCCGGAAGCCGTGAGGACGTGCCTCCAAGCCTTTGCGTTTCATGTAGCTGCTCATGGTCATATCGGAGATGACACCCTTTCGGACACTGGGGAATAGGTTGCCATCACGCGCGAACTTGCGGGCATCGTCAATGACCCTGAGGGCTTCTGTGGACAGCGGAACGCGGAAGGCCTTCGCTTTACCCTTCCGTGCTTTGATGTATTGCGCAGGCACCGTCCAAATATCCCCGTCAATTTGGTCCTCGTTAAGATGGCGGATGGCGTCAGAGCGCATTCCGGTGAGAATGAGGAAACGCAGCGCCAGTTCCGTCACCGATCCACCGTCAAGGCTTTGGCAAAAATTGGGCACGTCTTGCCATGGCATTGAGGGAATGTGCTTTGTCTCGTGGCGTTGCGCACCGAGAAGCGCCTTGGCCTTATCAGTCGCTTGCAAGTCTACGTCCAAGCCCAGCGCCGCCGCGTGCCGCATAACAATGGACAAACGGTTCATGGCCTTGCGCGCAGTGTCGGCCTTGTCGTGCCAGATGGGGGCCAGCGTGTCGCGGATATCGCGCTGGTCGATCTGCGAGACGGGCATCTTGCCCAGCTTGGGCAGCACATGCAGTTCAAGGGGGCTGAACCAGCGCCCAGCCTTTCCATCGCTTTTCAGTTCGGCCTTGCGGCTTTCGAAGGCGTCCAATGCGATATCGCGCAGAATGTGCATGTTGCTTTCCTCCTCGCGGCGCTGGCGTTCGCGTTCCTTGATGGCGTCTTTGCCGTCACGCACGACAGCCCGCCATGTGTCGGCCTCGTCGCGGGCGGCTTTCAGCGTCACATCGGGAAAACTCCCCAGACCCATTTCATGGCGACGCCCGAAAATCGTGTAGCGCAGAAACCATTGCGCGCCGCCGTCAGGGCGACTGTGAAACCACAGCCCGCCACCGTCTGAATATTTGCCGGGGGCTTTTGCTTTCAGTTCCGCGCTTGTCAGCTTATGCTTGGGGCGTGCCATTTTCATCCACCTTAATATCCACCTCTATATATGGGGTATAGTGGGGCAGGATGGAATAGTGTGGAACAGGAAAAGTCATATTTTATTGGGAATTTGGCCAAATACCCTATCCCATGGCATACCAAGATATAGGGATTATATGCCGTGTGGGGGCACCACTAAAATCAGACACTTAGCTGCGACGTAAGTTTTAAGACGGTCCCATAGGACGGTTTTTAAGACGGTTATCTGCCACCTGACGCTCTCAGTTGCACAACGTCCTACCAATCAAGTCCGAATTGTTGCAAATTACAGCTGACCCACAATATCTCGCTAGTGTGGGATGGGGTTGCGCTAAGGATTGGAGTTGTACCGATGATATTGAAGTCCGTTGAGATTGATCATTTTAAGCATGTATTGAATTCAGGTGAGGTAAAGATCGA
>Ga0316204_10000592_pt1 | contig 126680 bp, 97 predicted proteins | sample 6monrhotite_MG_2_FD_205661 | JGI IMG/M metagenome (GOLD analysis project Ga0316204, IMG submission 205661) | Microbial mat bacterial communities from mineral coupon in-situ incubated in ocean water Damariscotta River, Maine, United States -... | ecosystem: Environmental > Aquatic > Marine >...
ATGGAAGTTCGAACAAACACCGGAGGTGGAGGTGATATTGTAGTGACTTCCGGTCTCAGAGCATATTTTACTTTTGATGATGGAGAAGTAAAGGACATGCAAGGAAATTTTCAGGGAGTACCGATAGGAGCAAGTATATCTACTGATTCGCCTGTTGATGGAGGGTTATCAATGTATTGTGACGGGGATGGAGATTTTTTGCAGTTTAACGGGAACCCATTTCGAAATACGAATAGCCAGACAATACACGCTAGTATATCCGTTTGGGTCAAAACAACATCTGGAGGAGCTGTCTTTGCGATCCCTTTTGTAGATGATGATGGCAACAACGAATTGGTTGTGGGAATTACAGAAAACAAAGTCCGACATAGCATTAGAAATAGACTTGGGAATAGACCAGGTAGTGGCAATACTTGGGGCGAGTTCAATATTGATGTTTCAACACTTCTTCTAGATGAAAAGTGGCATATGCTAACCATCACTTATGATGGTGCTATTAACAAGTCCAGATTATTTATAGATGGAATCGGTTGGTCAGAAGATGACTATGAAATATATGGAACAATAAATGCTGGAGTTTCAAGAATTGGAGTTGATTATTATAATGGGGGTGATATAGGGGGGATTTCTGACTTTAATGGCCTTATGGACAACATCCGTTTCTATACCCGACCTTTATCTGACTCAGAGGTGCTGGAAATTTTCAATGCAAGGCAGTAACCAGTTGAATGATAATAGCCGTAGATCATTGATCTACGGCTATTATATGCCTTATATTTTTCCCTGCTTAACCATTTTCCAATAGAGTCGTCCTGTTTGGGTCAGTTGGCAACTTTTTCTATTCATGGCCGCATAATACATATGCTCTTCACCAACAGGTTCTACCAGGTTTTTTCTCACGCACTTTTGTAAGAAATCGAATATGGCTTCTTTCTCTTCATCCTTAGGGTCTGCCGTAGGTTCATAGGTGGGGCATAGCTTGTATTGGCTGTCATTTTGAGGAAAGTAAGTTGTGAGATTTTCTAGTGCTCGCCAGGCGATTTGAGGTTTATGATTTTTGAGTGAGAACAGTTGTGTCACATAAGTCTTGAACACAGGCCGCTGATCCATGGCCCCCAAGGCTTTATCAGCATGGTTGTAAACTCCAGCAATGGTCACATGGCCTAGTACGTCCGCGGCACCACCATTAATTGCTTCTGTAACCAATGAAGTAAAAACACCCTGGCCATTCTTTTCCATGGCATATTCATCGGGAAGGCAAGAAGCCAGAATGGTAACTCCTTTTCTCAGCGAGGCAATGTTCTTGTTCAAGGGGTTGATGTTGCCCGCATGACCGCTATGACAGGCATCAATAATGATGACCACTTCTTTGATATGGTCGGCAAGGTTGGCAAGCTGAATAACTTCATTGATGGACATGCCAATGTCGTGTTTTTCGCCATCCTGGGTAACAAGGTAGCCTCCCAGAGGTCGTTCTACCCCATGTCCGGAAAAGAAAAATAAGGCTACATCAGCTGCATTTGAAAACAGCTCTGAAACTCCCTTGTACAATAATGCTTCAGTGACTGGCTGTTGGTCAGAGGTGATTTTTGTAATTTCGAAATTGGGTTGGCCATCGTGGTGTTCGGCCAAAGCGGCTTCCATCTTGACCACATCGTTGATGCAGCCTTTTAATGGAGCCCAGGAGTAATCATTGATACCGACTAAGAGTGCTCTTCGCATGAGTTTATTTGATTTAGTTCATGATTAAGATCACTCTAATTAAAAGGGGCTGGTACCCCAAATCTACCTATTGTACCTCCTTAGATCTGAGGATTACTCGGCAAAGCCATTTTGAAAGGCCCATTTGATTAAGGCCTTTGAATTGGCCACTCCTGTTTTGTCGATTAGGTTTCTCCTATGAGTCTCAACGGTGCTATGTGCGATAAATAATTTTTCAGAGATTTCGGGGGTACTCATGCCATCGGCAATCAACTTTAATACATCTTTCTCTCTTTTGGTAAGGGGCATATGAGTTTGCAACCTTTTCTTGCGGCTAGATTGTATGCCAGATATCAATGCATTGGTAACTTCTCTACCAAAATAAGTCTTGCCTGAAGCAATGTCTCTTATGGCTTCCACCAATTCTTCTTTTCCTTTGTTTTTGAGTATGTACCCTTTCACCCCAATTTCGATGAGCCTGCGAATAAATGCCTGGTCATTGTACATGGTAAGCATCAGTACTTTAGTCTCGGTATATTTCTCGCTAATTTCCAAAGCAGTATCAATACCGTCTTTTTCTGGCATTTCCACATCGAGTACAACGATGTCAAAGCGTTGAACTTCAATGGCTTTTAACACTTCTTTGCCATTGTTAGCACAAGCCAAAACCCTTATGTCTTTTTCATTGGACAATAGCATCTTAAGGCCGTCTATTACAATCTGATGATCATCTGCCAATAGGATATCAATCATATCAATTTACTTTAAAAGAGGTAGGTCAATAGTTATAGTGGTGCCTGCGCCTAGGCCTGAATCAATGTTCATTTTTCCTTTCAGTTTGCTCACCCTGCTTTTTACATTTTTGAGCCCAATCCCGTCTTTGGAATGTGTACTTCCAGGATCGAAGCCTACGCCATTATCATCTACCACAATGCTCAATTCACCAGCTTTGCGAAACACCTGCACATTCATTTCTGATGCATTTGCATGTTTAAGCGTGTTGGTCAACAATTCTTGCACCATGCGGTATATGTTTATCTCATATTCGTAGGTCAGGCGATCTTCCAGGCCTATGTCTATGAGGTTAATTTCTAATTGCCCGGTTGATTCAACGGTCGCTTTCAAGTCTTGCAGTGCTGCCGCAAGGCCAAATTTCAATAAAACGCCAGAAGTCATGTCATGGGCTATTTTACGCACTTCTTCACAAGCTTCATCTAGCAAGTGGTTGGCTTCCATGTATTGCTTAACATTGCTTTCTTGCAAAGCAGCAACGCTTTCTTCAACTGACTTAAAATGCATTTTCACAATAGAAAGTGTGCCCCCTAAACGGTCGTGTAAATCGCGTGCTATTCTAAGTCGTTCATTTTCTTGCCCCTCCACCATGGCATTCATAGCGTCTACTTCTTTTTCTTTAATCAGTTGCTCAATTTGTTGCTGCTGTATTTGCTCACTTTTCTTGGAAAGGGCATGCTTGTTTCTCAATTGAGAAAGCCTCGTAATGGTAAAAAATAATATCACAATCAAAACAACACCTCCAATTAGTGAAAAAATGGTTAAGCGTTGATTTTCATTAATCAAGGTCTGGTTATTAGTGGTGGCTTGCAGTATTGAGGTGATGTACTTTTGTTCAGCAAGCTCACTCGCCAGATTATCGGCCTTAATTCTGTCCAATTCTATTTCCTTACTGATTTGGATAAAGTGATCTTGAAATTTTACAGCTGCTTCAGCATTACCGAGTACAAAGTGACTTCTCGAGAGGCCACGGAGTATATCTGGATAGCTCTTCAATTGGCCGATACTGTCCACGGTCATTAGCGCTTTTTCGAAAGACTCCAGCGCCATTTTGGGCTTGTTTGTGTCCAGGTGGAGGTAACCAAGGTTAATGTCAGCAATAAAGACATCTGTAAGACCTGCCTGCCTCTTCAGGTCTCTGCTCTTAATGTGATAAGTTGCTGATTTGTCCGGTTGGTTTTTAGCCCGATTTATATTGCCCAGGTTAGTGTAATTGATAGAAGTCCACTTGGAGTTGTTGGCTTTGGTGTTAATGGCTAGCGCTTTGAATTGGTATTGCTCTGCTTCATCCAGTTTCCATAGCTTGAAGAGTGCTGCCCCCATATTGGTATAAGCTTGCCCGAGCAACTGTTGGTTTAGCCCTTTGGCATTAATGTATTCTATTGCCTGTTTGTTGTAATCAATACCTCTTTGGAAATTATCTTGTTTAATATATAGCCTGCCCAGGTTAATCAGGCTCTTCGTCATTTCAGAATAGAAGCCGATGCTTTTACTCAATTCATTACTCTTTGTAAGGTAGTAGTAGCTAGAGTCATATACTTGTAAGTCTGTATAAACAGAACCCAAAACCCCCATAGCAATGGCCAGGGCATTTGGGTTATTGGCCTTTTTTAAATGATATATGGCGGCATTTGCTTCTTTTTTAGCATTGTCAAAATCCATCAATTCAATATAGACCCTGGCTTTATTGCTTTTGGCCCTCCCCATGCCAAATGAATGGTTGATGCCTTTTTCAACCAAATAGGCCGAATCGTAATAATCAAGGGCTCTGTTCAGGTTTCTTTTGCTATTTTCAGCTGCCCCCATACGATTGTATGCAGTCGCAGTCCATTCTTCTTTGCCCAGTTCAATTATTTTCCGGGCATAGGTGATGGCCTGATCTGGGAAATTGACCCTGGAATACCAGGCAATATCATCCATAATCTTGAATTTCTCATCAAACTCAATTAGGCCAGGTAGCAGGTTTTTGAGGCTGTCAAGCCGTTGTGTTTGTGCCTGTGCAGCGGTCAGGTTTAAGCAAAGAATTATGATCCACAAAAGAGAGTAGTTAGTGTGTTTAGTTATGTGGTTGGAATCAAAGCAAACAGACATGATTTTGGTTTTATATAAATTAAATCATTTCTGTTTGTGATTTAGTGAATGATTATTAATTATTCACCGTTGAGTCTGGAACTTGTATTCCATTACCCTCTCCAGGCTTTATCTCACTTGTGGTGCCTCCTGTATTACCATCTCCTGAAGGAGGAGTAGGAGGGTTGGGAGGTGGGGGTGGATTTTCATCTCCCGACCTGGGCAGACTGACTTCTTCCTGCTGATTTTCAGTGTTTACGTGCATGTTTTTCTCATTTGTCATAGTAAGCTTGTTTTGATTAAAAGATGGATCAAGTTGCTATGAATTCTAGTATATTTCAATCGAGAGAATTGCCTGTTTTTATCCTCAGAAATGAGGAGGGACCCTTATTGAATTTTGATATTGAACCCAATGCCAGGACCACCGGCAATCAATTTTGCAGTGAAAGAGGAATTGCGCTGTGAAGTGCCTTTATACCAGGGGTGAATGAAAAAGCCATCGATGAAATTGTACAATTGAACGACTATGAAAGCACCCAGGAATAGAATTGCATTTTGCTTGTGGTCTTCTGCCTGATTCAGAAGCTGCTGTCGATTGTTAAAACTTACCGAAATATTAGCCGCATCGATTTTTTTCATTCGCTGAAGGTCATGATATATGGCAAACCCGGCAGTGAGCGTGCTACCGGTAATAATGCCAATGCCATTGGCTGTATAATCGGTGTTTAACTGGTGTAGACCTGGTACTAGTTTTTGGGCAGTAAAGTTGGGTAGGGCTCCCAGTTTGATAGTTTTCGAGCCCAAATCAACAGTTTGATTTGGGTGGTTTAGACTTGTAAAAGTTGGCCTGAAATTTTTGACACTGCCACCAGCTGGAATAGTGAACCTGAAACCATTGGACAACTTGGTGTAATTGATGGTATTGCCTTTATCAAGATCTTCTATGGTCCGGAGGTTGAAGTCATTGGGCGCTTTAAGGTTTTGATCAAAAGTGTATTCTATTATCGTTTTGTTTGTGTTTTCAAGATCAAAAAGACCAAGGTCTATAACTGTTAAACTCTTTCTTTTATGGTCGATCAAGGTGTCTTTTTTTGATTCCCAATATGTACTGTCTGCCATGACCTTGGAGACTGTGAGAGTAACAGGCTGGTCTAATTCCAGATCACAGCGATTTATGTAGTATTCAAATTTTCGAAATTTTGAATCGAAATTAAAGCGGCCTCTCCACACCTGTGGAATTGGGTTAAAGTTGCCTTGTTCAAGCTCAGAATCAATCACCTTGCCTATGACCTTTATCAACTGACCAATGTTTACTAAAAGCTTGTTTTCTAAAGGCACCCTAAGACTTTGAAGTGCTTTGATAGAATTAGGAATATACTCAATATCGATATAGAAATAGGCAGACTGTACCTTGCTAAGACGGTTTACTACAGTGAATTCAACTCGGTAGTTACTACCTATCGGATTGTTGATTTTGATGAGCATGAACCAGTCAATTGGGTTGGCATGCTGAGGCGCCAGGTCATAGATCTGTTCTTTAATATTTAGCGGGTAAATATTGTCCTCAGCTTCTATAACCAGGCCTGGTATATTACTTCTGTTGAGTACTTCACATTGGCCAGTGGTTGAAAGAATCTCTTGAATGGTTGAAGAAAGGTAGGTTCGCAAATCTTTTTGAGCATTAGTCGCTTCAGTAATGTATACATTGGGTATAAAGAGATTACTACACCACTCAACGGTACATTGTGCTTTTACATTTGGGAATGAGCAAATGACCAATAAGACGGAGATGATGAAATGTTTAGCGTAGCGGGTGTTCATAGTTTTCCTGGTTTATAATATTTTCTGTAATTGTGAGTATGGCGGGGTGTCTTTCAACGGTTCCGAATGATATGACATCACCCATCTTAAGACCTGGAATAGAAAGTCTCAGGCTATAAGGAAAAGGGCGATAGAGCTTGTTGTTGACATAGACATTAAGGCCAGGGTGTCCCCCATCAACACTGCCTAAGAGGGTGACGGTCATTACCGGGTCTACTGAGGTGATGCCGTTGGGTATTACCCATTGCCTGAATGTTTCCCCATCTGCAGGCATAGCGATGCTTCTACTAAATTCCCGATTTTGATCGTCCAGGTAGGTGAGTATGGTACCTGCCCGAAGGTAGCGTAGCGTATCTGTCAACAAAACGGTTTCCAGCCTGTTGATTTGTGTGTCATTTACTTCAATTGTGGTTATTCCGTCTTCCCGTTCTTTGGTAATTAATAAGTACTGGATAACATCAGCAGGTGGCCATGTAAGTCTTATTGAAATGAGCTCCTTTCCCAGCTCATCTTTAGTGATTGTTTTAACAGGGTAGCGTTTACCCTCCCAATCATATTCGACTTTGGTATTTGCGCGGAGGTTTGTTAGTGTGTCGCGATATAATGTGCCAGAAAGTACTCGATAAGCAGTATCATTGACGTAAATATTTAACTCCTTATGTGGTTCTTGCCAGATAATCTCCAGGTCGGCAGTGGGGTCTTCTTTGAAATAGTATTTGTAGGCTAGATTAGCTCCTGCGATAATAGCTGCCAATAGCAAACCACCTAAGACTTCAATTTTTATTTTATCCCAAATGGTCTGATCATCATCTCCATTATTTGACCTATTTAGGAACTTTTCAACTTTGGGATGTTCATCTTTGACAAAGCGTCTGATGGCTTTTTCCAGTGACGCTAAAGAGCTTTGGTGCCAATTGCCAAAGATCACACTGTCAGAAAGGCCAGGCAGGGGTGTCTCGTCTAAACTAATGGGAATCAGGTAGTTGTATCCTCGAATACTGCGTTGTTCATCAATGATCATCCACTCATGCTGAGTCCACTTTTTATCTGCATAGTGCTGCGATATAATGACCATTGCATGTTTCGCCTTTTTGCCATATACATCGGAGACTATGCCCAAAAGGTGATCGCCCAATTGATCTTCTTGCTCCTTTTCGTAGAAATAGCATTTGAGCCTTGGCCTGTTTTTGTTGAGTGCCTTATATAGCTGCCAGGCGATGCCTTTATCTTCAGTAGCAAATGAGATTGCGATATCATATTCAAATGTTTTTGACATGGCGTTGAGTTCTATGTCAAAATTCCATTTTAAGCGCCTTTATTCCTGCATGTAAACTGATGATCTGCTCTCCTCAGAATTGATGAGTTTTAGAAGCAACGTTAGGCGATATTCTTCAGAGTCTGTCCAGACATGAAATTGAAATTCTGCTCAACCTCCGTTCTCTATATTGTAAAGGGCAATGATTTCATCATTGCTAAGAGCCCGTTTGTAAATCCTGATATTATCCATTGCACCATCAAAATAGCTGTCGGCTTTTATCCCTCTTCTGCCGATTACCCATCCCTCGTTGAGAAGCCCCAGGTTTCTGAGTTCATGAGCAGAATCACTAATAGTGATTTGTTCCCGGTCAATGTATAGCAGATTGCCGGCAGGTGATAATACAATGGTTAACATGTGCCATTGACCATCTAGTAAATCCTCTTCGATGGCCGTACCAAAAGTGAATCCAGCCACATCTATCATATTGTTTTCATCGATGCCCAATAAGTTTCTGCCTATGGTGGACCCAGAAGCATGAAAAATCATCATGTATTCAGTTTTTTTGTCAGATTTTAACCAAAGGTTGAAAGTAGCCTCCTGATTATATTCGCGTATCAAATTGGTGCCCATGGTGATGTGAGATTCATTCAGATAATTAAAAGAAAAACTTTTGCCTATGCCTGAGGGGGTGTCTGTTGAAACCGTTGTGCGAATATCCTTGGCAAAAAAATCTTTGATCAAATCTTTGGCATTTCCATCATCAAATGAAAAATAACTGGTCAATTGATTGGAAAGAGCAGGTTTTATGCGTGTCTGAACATATAAGTATGTGGAAAAACCATTTTTGTCCCATGCTGTAATTTTAATGTCGATAAGCTCATTGATAGGGGCATGAGGCAGAACCGTTACCTGAAAATCACCTACCAAACTCTGGCCCTGATTGAGGTCGCCATACAGCACCACGTACTCTTCCGGTGTAGTCGCATATGGGCTTTCAACCGTTATATATGCCCGTAATTCCTCTGCAAAGTCTATTTCATCACCTGAGCCATTTGATATTTCTATTTCAAGGTCTGCTATCAAACCTGGGCTTAATGATACGTCATCTACTGACTCCACTGCTCCTAAATTTGCTACACTGATGTCACTTATTGTAGCACTAAGTTCAGGTAAGGTAGACCGGTTGTTCATCTGAATTTCTACAGATTCTTGTAGGTCTGACACCTCTATATGACCTATGTGCAAGCCGTCATTAAACACCTTATTGCGATCAACTTTTACCGTAATGATTTGACTATTAATACCTGTACTAGGTTCTACACTTATCCATGATACACTTGGCTTTAAATTCCACTCCCGATCTCCTGAGCCAGTTTTGATTATTTCAAACGTTAACTGCTCACCTAAAGCACCGAATTCAATCAAGTTTGTAGAGAGGTCAATTTTTGGGTCGGTAAGTGTAGAAATACTGACTTCTACTTCACTCTCGCCACCTTCTTCAACTGATTTGAATTTGATTCTTCCCGTAGTGATCTTTTCGGGTTCTAACAATCCTCTTTGTGCTATCACCTTGATTGTTTCACTCTCGGTAGGCAATAACACCCCTTCTTTTGAGGTTAGAGAGAACCATGATTGTTCATGATTTGCTACCCACTTCAACTCCTGCCCACCAGTGTTTGAAACGGTGATATTCATTTCACTCAACTCAGGGCCAAAGTCGACTGATGTTGAGGAAATAGTGAGTTGTGGTGCTTTTGGTTCAGTCACAGTCATGCTGACGGGTAAACTCACCACACCGGCTTCGGAGGTTATGGTTACCTGGTCGGTATAATTGCCAGGAGGTAGGCCTGTGCGGTCTATCCTCACTTCAACGGTCACGCTTTTCTCAAGGAGGTTTGTCGGGGTAAGCACTTGAACCCAAGACTTTTCTTTATTTGTTTTAAACTCAAGAATTCCTTCCCCGCAGTTGGTCAGGTCGAAACTGATTTCTGAGGTTTCTCTAAAGTTTAATTCAGAAATAGGAGAGCATAACTTGCCAACTACATCAAAACTAATACCTACAACTTCACTTCCTGACTTTTCAGTTTTGACAATCATGGATTTGACATAATTGCCATGTTTGACTGTGGACCGATCGAGTTGAACATTTAAGGTAGATGCAGTAGTTGGGGTTGCGCTGTCGGTTCTTGGACTAAAAGTGACTCCCTCTATTTCTGTATCTACTCTCCACACTAAACGCCCTTCACCAATATTTTCAATATCCAGGGCCAGCTCAGTTTCTGATTCTCCAAAATCAAGCATAGTATCACTCAAGCTCATTATTGATGGCAATGGTTGCAACAAAAGCGTTGTCTGGACGCTTTTGCCTTGGTCTACTTTTACTTCAATTGGTGTATGTTCATAATCGGCAGCAACAGCGAGGAGCTGGTAGGTGCCTTCATTTATATCTGGGAAAGAGAAGGTTCCTTCCAGGCCGGTGATTTTTGAAAATAGCTCTACCCCTTCAGAAATGAGCTTCACTGTGACCTGAGAAATAGGTAGTGAGTTTTCTCTGTCTATAGCTGTGCCAAAGATTGATGCCTTTGCATGAAGAACGCGATCAATCGGATTATGTGTGTCTGATTCATTGATTGTGACGGTTTGGGTGGAGGACTTATAGCCTTCTTTTTCGAAAAGAAGTTCATAGGCTTCAAAAGCAAGGCCTTCAAAATTGTATTGTCCCTGGCTATCTGTGAAATCGACCGTGTTTGATACAGAGCTGCCAGATATTGTGATCCGTACACCCTCCAAAGGGTCATTGTTTTCGTCAGTAACAGTACCCCGAATAAAGGGAATTGGTAACAGCTTTTGATTGACTTGTGTAGGGCCGCCAACTTCTATTGTAAAGTCACTTTTTATACTCGTGAAGTAGCCATGCTTACTAAACTTTAGACTGTAATTGCCAGATTCTAGTCCTTCAAAATTGAAGCCCCCAAGGTCATTGGTCACCCGGGATTCTAAACTACTCGTATTGAAGATCAAAGACACAAGAACATCGGATAGCGGAGTTCCTTGACTGTCGGTTACTATTCCATGAATACAAGCAAGTGAATTGAGTCTAAGGTCTTTGGGTGTAGGAGCTCCTGCTTTTATCACTACCTGCTCTATAAGGGTGACAAATCCTGCTCTTTTTGCTTGAATATCATAGTTGCCATCGTTCAGTTTGTCGAAAAAATATGAGCCTTGATCATTGCTTACTTTAGACTGGTTGAATCCAGCAGCCTGTGTTATGAGTAATTGAACGCCAGACAGTCTTTGGTTTTCATGATCTGTTACCACTCCCTTAATGGCAGCGAGTGGTTTCATAAATAAATCTAATTTGTCATTGATCTGACTGGGAGTAATATCAGCATGGGGTACCATGACATACCCTTCTTTAATCAATTGTGCTTTGTAAGGAATTCTGACAATTTTGTTGGTACTATATTGGCCACGGTCATCGGTAATTGTTGAGGCTTCAATCCGGTTTTCGTTTCGAAAGGTCACGGAAACATTATTGAGTGGCTCCTGGCTTATTTCATCTTTTACTGTTCCTATAAATGAACCAGGGCCTGGTTCATCATCTCCACAGTTGCTAATAAATATGACAATCAAGATAGCTAGGACGTTGAGTGAGGTTCTTTTCATGACTTTTGGCAAAACTCATATCCTGATTTTTCGCTCTTTGAACAATCATGTTGCTACATAGAACGGTATGGTATATGAGTTTTAGTTTTGGTGCTTAAGCCAAAATTCTCTACTCAATTGGAATTTATATTCCCCGGAATTGACCTGATTTTCTACTAGAAACTGATGAATTTAAAAAATAAGAACGTGGAAAAAGTGTAGAATAGATCATAGGTAAGCCGTGTCTACACCCTCCCCATCAAAACAAAATAAGCAGCCACCTCCATGGCGGCAGCTATGCCCATGTGGATGATGATACCGCCCCAGATGGAGCGGGAATAGTAAGTGATTATGCCCAGAATAGTGCCACCGAAAAGGGAACTCAGAGCCTCTCCAAAAGGCTTGCCGAAGTGCAGGCAGCAGTAGAAAATGGCGGTGGGCAGAATGATTTTTGGGCCGGCATACTTGAGGAAGGCCAGGATCATAAAACCACGAAAGAAGAGCTCTATCACATAGAAATCCAGAATATAGAGTCCCTCGTAGGTGAGGAAGTATTGCCTATGATCAGGATTGAAAATCTCAAGCGTTCTGATTACCTGGGAGCGTGGGTAAGACTTCAAGAAGCCTGGGTTCTGTGCAGCCAGGACAATGCCGGGAATGAGAATTGCCAGTAAAATGAGGTAGGGGCGAAGGTTCAGGTCACCTTTGCGCATGCCATACAACGGCTGGTTTTTTCTGTCGGTAAACCACCAAAAAATGACTAGTGGGATTAGGGCCAGGCCTGTTTTAATCACTGCATAAATGGTACGGTAATACGACTCCAGCTGCACGGAACTTCTGTCTAGCCCTGCTATGGCATAACGATTGAAGTAATAGATCAATCCACCTCTGAGCGACCAAAGCAATATGCCGAAAGCGACTACCAACCAGAACTTGTAGTTTTTGATAAAGCCTAATTCCTCTTTTGGGTAAAAGAGCCGCTGCGCCAATACAGCTATGGCAAAGGGGATGGCGTAAAGTGCAAAATGATAAAGAGAGGTAGTGTCTTTCCAGCGTTCGTACCGATGTATCTGGTTGGTAGCCGGAAAATAGAAATTGAGGTACAGCAATATCAAGCCAAAGACCAGGATAAAAAGTCCGTATTGCCATTTGAACTCCTCGCGGTAGTAAGTTTTTAGATAATCTATGAGCTGCTTCACGAAGCGTGAAAGTGGTGAAAAATTGGGAAATAGAAAAGGCCATCAATTTGATGGCCTTTTAGTTATGAATGAAAATATTTTAACTCCTAATTCTCGTTTTTTCTTCTCATTACCATGCCGTCATTATTCTTTTCATCAGGTTTGGGTATAAAACGTTGACTCATAGGAATCCATCTGCCTTCCATAAAGACATCCATTTTCTTCGTGGTTGTCATGTCCAGAAAGTAGTCAAATTCGATTTGATCTCTTTTACTTTTACTTACCCTGGTTTTGAAGAAGTGGTGAAAGTCATTGAGGCTATAGTTTGCCAACTCAGCATTGTCTTTGGATTCACCATCTATCCAGAGGCGGTACTTTTTCGAATTCTGAAAGTCTTTGAGCATAGCCTGAGTCAAATGCGCTTTTGGAGGAGGTGGGATCAGGATTTCGGCTCTTTTTCCCTGGTCGAAAAAACGCTTCATTTGGTCGTCTGTTAGGTCTTTGAATAATGAGGTAATGGTTTTGCCATCACTATCAACAAATCTCACTTTCGCATTTGAATAGAGGTTTACCACTACCGGTGGAGGTGGTGGAGGCCTGTCTTGACTTTCTGCGGTTTCTTGACGTTCTACTGTTTCTTGTTGTTCTGTTGCTTCTTGTCGTTCTGCGGTTTCTGTTTTCTGGTCCTGAAAAACCTGTTGGGCTACTACCTTTTCACTTCCCAGCACAACAAAGAGCGCTGCTATAAAAATGAAAGCGCTGGTTGTTTTGAAAACTTTAGACACGTTATTTGACTGTTTTGTCATGATTTTGATACGGTTTTTGGTTTCTCCAAATGTTAAATGACTTACTACGGGCAACTTGATAAGGTGCCGCTGACTGGCGAAATGAATGAGTAGATTTTGATAATTGCCTGTGCCTCCCATTGCCTGTACTACATGCCGGTCGGCCAGAAATTCATGATTAAGCTTGATGGCCCTCCTTACCAGGTGAATGGCAGGGTTGAACCACAGAAAGCAGGCTATGAATTCGAAGAATAACAGGTCGTAGCTATGCTTTTGATTGATGTGAGCGCGTTCATGTTCTATAATGGCTTCTGGAAGCTGTCCACTCTCAAACTGTTGCTGGTTGGCGTATACAGTACCCATAAAGCTGAAGGTTTCAGAAATGTCTTCGCGCAACATCAACTGCATGCCCTTGTACATCAATGGTTTGGCCTGACGATTCAGCCTGTTGATCCTATATAGATTTCTAAAATACCTAAAGATAAAGAAGAGGGTGATCGATACGTAGATCAACAGAAAAACCTGCCATTGCGTTAAATTTTGGTCACCAGGTATTGGTGGCATGCTTTCGATGCTCAGTTCAGTTTCGCTAAAGGTAGTTTCTTGTACTACTACAGGCTGTTTTACCATTGGAACAGGCACAATACGCGTGTTGGTGATCGTAAAGGGAATCACCGCAGCTACCAGTACAATGCAAAGCAGATAGAAACGATTGAATTTAAAGGTCACTTCGTTGCGCAGTATCAGGTGATAAAACCCATACAGCAATAGCGAGCAGAGCAGAAATTTCAATAGGTAGATCATTTTTTCCTGGTCTCAATTTGCTGGTCAACAATCTTTTTCAATTCCTCCAATTGTTCTTCTGTCAGGTTCTTATTCGAAGTGAAAAAGGAGGCAAATTGCGATACAGAATCGCCAAAGAAATCTTTGATCACACCCTTGAAATGGGTTGAAAAGTAGTCCTCCTTCTTCCAGAGGGCATAATATTCACGCACGTTACCGTACTGTGTAAAGGCAATGGCCTCTTTGTTGAGCAAGCGCTTAAGCAAAGTGGCAATGGTAGAGGCGGCAGGCTTTGGGTCAGGATAAGCATCCACAATGTCCTTCATAAAGGCCCGCTCTTTTTGCCAGATTATCTGGATGACCTGTTCTTCTGACTTAGGTAAATTCATTCTACGTTTGTCATATTGTTTCTACAAATGTAGAATTAAAACTCAAACATCAAAACTATAAGCTTAGTTTTTCGAAAATTATAGATTGTATGGAGGTGAGGAGGAGTTAGTCTTCTGCCTGAATCTTGGCCCTTTCGCCTTCTACCCAGGTTTTCAGTTTTGCTATTTGCTCATCATTGAGTCGGGCCTCGCTGTGCATCCAGGTGTAGCTGGGTAGGGGCATGTGACCTCCTTCTACTTCTTCTACCATTTCTTCCAGCTTATGATCGCGCTTTCTCTTAGAAAAAGTAGCCCACTTAGAAAAATTTAGCTCGTCACGGCCATGCTCCATGTGCTCATCAATCCACCAGCTTACAGGCGCAATGCTGGCATACCAGGGGTATTCTGGCTGATTGGAGTGGCAATCGTAACAGGCGCCTTTGAGTAGCCCGGCTATTTCAGGAGCTACTTCAAGGTCAAGGATCATGTCATCGCTGGTGACTTCTTCAAAATGAGTTTCAGGTCGGTTGATGAACTGAATGACCACCATAGTGGTTACCAAAAAGATGGCGATGTACTTAAGGATTTTTTTGATCATGGAATAGTGAAGCTCTGGCGCTGAAAGTAGGAGAAAGATGTGAAAAATAAAAGCCCTGACGTTACCACCAGAGCTTTATTAACTGCTTATGAGAACAGCTACTAGAATATTACAATCAAAATTAGTTGTTGCCTCTTACTCGGACATTTCCTCGTACAGGCTGTGTTTCTTTTACTGCTTGAATGCTCTGGGCCAATACTGCCTCACGATGACTACGCTGTTCGACTGACCCATGAAAATGGCCTGGCAATCCACCGTTATTCAGACTGGCAGAGAGCTTTTTGATACTGATGGATTCTTTTACCTGGCTCAATGATTTCTGCCCTTTGGCAAAAGCATCGATATCGCTTTTCGATACCATGAATTGTACAGTTTTAGGCAGCTGGGCTCTTTTATTGGCACTAACGTTTACATTCACAATCACTACCTCATTGCTTTTCAGGCTTCGCAAAGTCCTTGCATACTTAATGATGTTCTCTTTGACCATGGATTCAAAACCTGGGTATCCGTCCTTTATCTCTTTGTAGAAATCGTCTGCCTTAACGGTCTTGTCGCTCTGGTTATAAGTGATGGTACCATTGTCGCTGCTAAGGGTAAGGCCATTACTTCGGCTGGAAAGGTTGACGCTGTACATCAATCCAAAGCCCTCGAAGTAAGTCCAGGAAGTGCGGCCGCTGCGGCTCAGGTAACCATCGTAGGTGCGCTTGAAGAGGTCGTCAAATATACCGGCCATGATTTTGGCGTCTACCATGTCACCACTGCCAATCACATCGGTTTTAGAGGTAACACGAGATTTCATTTGCTCAAGGTTGATTTTACCCGACTCAAAATCTTTGATGTCTTTCACAGTCACACTGGTAACCAGACGCCTTTTGTTTTCTTCTTTTGAGCTGCTTACAAAGGCGAGTTGACCATCGATTCGCCTGGAGCTTGAACGCACATGCAGAGAGTAATTAACTGAAAGTTGAATTTTCTCGTTGTCCTGCAGCTCAGCCAGCAGACTGCCATAATTGGTCAAAAAAGTCAGGGCCAGATCTTTCAACTTGCTTTCCTTTTCATTATTCAGTTTATCAAGGTCTTCTTCTGAGTAATCCTTACTTACCTTTTGCGCTTCTCCATCTACTACCACTAGGAGGTCGTCCCAGCTCTGGTAACCACTGCCAAAAATGCTGTTACCGCCAATGTTGAAGATCACACCGTTATTGGGAATGTAGATGCCCTTCGAGCTTCTTGACGAGCGATAAAAGCTCCTTTCTCCGCTGCCATTGAACAGGTCGTTCAGGATGTTTTGTAGAATGTAAATGTCCTTATCCATCTTGGGCAACTTTGAGATGTCTTGTTCATTGCCACTGTATTCCCAGCCGTCAACGGTGAATACATCCTGACCATAGCCTAAGTTGATGCTCAGGCAGAGCGCCAAAGCGCATATGATTGTTGTTGTCTTTTTCATTATTCAGATACTTTAATTGTTGTTCGAATTGATTATGATTTTCTCCAGTAGGGCCTCTTCATTACTATTACCCGTTCTGAAGGACTGAAAGTCGCTATATGTCACTTTAGCTTCCAGTTGATAAGTTCTTTTGTGAGCCAGTCGTGAAGGGGGTAGTTCCTTGCCGTTCTTCCTTCTTTTCTGGTCTTTTACTTCAAATAAGAAGCGGATGTACTCGCTATCATTGAGCTTGGGCAAGTAGTTTTTATAGTCGACTATAAAACGCTTAGCGGCCTCTTCCAGCCTCCCTTTTTGCAGCCCAATCATGGCATCGTTAAAGAAAGTGTCCATGATTTCGCCATCCGCATTCTGAAAACTACCACCCTGTACACTCATAAAAATCTGAGCGTTTTCTGCCACCACCTTGATGGTCATGCCTTCACCCTTTTTGTACTCTCCGGTGGTCTTCTTTACCCTGTTCAGTAAAATGTCGCCATTCCACTTTTTCAGGAAATTTTCAAAGGTGATACGAGTCACCTCAGTATCTCGCTTGGCAGGGCTAAAGCCTTCCGTGTCGAGCTGTGCATGCAGGCTATTGACCAGGAGCAGGCATGCGATTATGAGATAATATTTTGAATTTTTGACCTTCATTTTTAATTGTTGTTTTGAGCTAATGCTTCTACTTCAAGTGAAAGGTTATAAAGGGCTTCTTCGAGTACTTCCTGCTTAGAGCCAATGGCATCTTGCAAGTCATTGAAAGCGATTTCTACCTTTCTCAAATCCTGGATGCGCTGGTCTTCATAATTGTTTGAAAAGCTGACCACCATTTGCCTGAAAATTTCACGGTAGTCTTCTGTCAAGTCATCATTGAGCTTGTTCATTTCGGCCACAATCTGCCTTCTCTGGTCGCCCATTTGCCCATTCAGTATGCCGCGTATGTTGTTGTCGTTACTGGCTCTTACCAGATTTATTTCATCCCCAACATCATCTTTCAGAATGTCAAGCTCGCTGCTAAACTGAGCAATGAGCTCTTGCTGCTGCGCATCTAGCATCTGGTTTACTTCAGTGGCTGAGAGTCCTTGCTGCACCTTGCCAAAGCCTATTTGAAAGCCATCATCGCCATAGCCGGCACGGAAGCCAGCGGCCCAGCCAAAACCAATGACCAGCAGGAGGGTAGCAGCCACTGCTACGTATTTTCTCCAATACAGCCACTCGCTGTTTTCATGGGGCTGCATAAACCCCGGAATCAGGGGCACTTCCTCATCATCCCATTGGCTCATCACCACCCGGGTTTCTTCCATGCCCTCCAGCGAAGCTTTCGCTTCAGGATTGTCTGCTAAATATTGTTCTATCTGAGCCAGAGTCGACTCTTCCAGCTCACCATAGAGGTAAGCAATCAGCTCTTCGTTTGTCGGTTTATAGCTCATAATGAATGGTTTCTTTATTAATGTTCCACTGTTCCAACTGCTTCTTCAGGCTACCCAAGGCATAATAGAGCCTCGACTTTACCGTGTTTTCCGAAATGCTCATCACCTCGGCAATTTCTCTGATCTTCAGTCCTTCATACTCCTTCATGATCACCACCATCCGTTGTTCTTCCGGCAGTATCTGCAAAGCTTTTTTCAAAAGTCCTTTCAATTCAGTTTGGGCATATTCCCGATCTGGGTCCGATTCACGCCAGGTAGAAGCAGTATTCTGTACTAAATCCTGGTCGTCTTTCGACTGCACCTTCATAAAAGGGAAAATCCATTTTCTCTTCTGTTTCCTGACCTCTTCATGACAGTAATTCGAAGCAATTCTGTAGATCCATGACTTGAAACTTTTTTCGTCTTTCAGACTCTTCAGGTTCTTGTTCATAGAAATGAAGGTCTTCTGAGTTACTTCCATCGCTTGATCATGGTCGCCAAAATACTTGTAGCCAAAGTTGTAGATCCGCTTGTACCAGAGCTTAACCAGCTGATTTAGCGCTACGGGATCTCCTTCTTTTGCTGCGGCAATCAAGAAGTCAGTTTGTGGCATAAGGGTGATTTCCTTCATAGTGTTTCCGCATTCCGCCTTTATGATGACGGCCCCAAACGAAAAGTTTGAAGGAAGTTAAAAAAAATGCAACGAAGCATAAGAATCGATGTTTATGATCGATTTGGAGGGTTTTTATGAAAAACCACATGTTGGGGTGATTTACTGGGAGCTAAAGGAAGCGTAATTTTCACCTTTCAAATCCCCGCCTATGACTAACCTGAACACACGTCACCTGTCTTTGTTTGCCATCAAATTGCTCCTGCTTGTCAGCCTTTCCTGCGATAAGAGTAAGAGTGAACCAGAACTTGTACTAAGAAGGGTGAGCACAGGATCACTCATCGCAAAGCAGTATGAGTCCATAGCGGCACCGATTGAAATTGGTGTGTTCGATGGGGCAGGAAACGCAGTAGCGGGACAAGAGGTGAGTCTGGCAGTAAGTGCTGAGGAAGGTTCGGTGGATGTAAGCAGAGCTACTACCAATGCCGATGGTGTTGTGAGCTTTAACTGGGTGTTGGGAGAACCCTTAAATCAGTTGTTGAAAGCTGAGTTGGTAGATGATCCGGCCGTATCGCTGACCCTTTCTGCTAAAGCCACCTACAACTACCGGACTCCGGAAAGGGCCAATGATGGTTGGGACATTGGCGACCTGGCCAGCTTAGGCACCAATGCGGTTGACCTGCTGACTCAGGGTATGAATGAGTTGCGTGATAACCGCTACCCCGAAACCCATAGCATACTGATGATACATAAGGGTGAGCTTTTGTTGGAAGGCTACTTTCCGGGCAGCAATTCAAATGGTCAGTTCATAGAGTGGGACCGTACCACGCGTCATGAGATTCAGTCGGCTAGTAAGTCCTTCCGGTCTATGCTCATAGGCATTGCCATAGAGAGGGGCTTTATTGAGGGGGTTGACCAGCCGCTATTTTCGTTTTTTCCAGAGTATGAGCAGTATAATGATGAAGAGAGCAAGGGGCGCATTACCCTGGAGCACATGCTTACCATGTCTTCGGGCCTGGCTTGGGTAGAATGGGCGGCACCCTTTGGCACGCCTACCAACAACCTGAGCCAGATGTACTCGCAGCCGGCCAATACCTGGGTGCCTTACGTGCTCTCAAGGCCCATGGCCTTTGAACCGGGTTCTACGTTTGTGTACAATACCGGGGCCTCCCTGATGTTGGACGATATCATAGCTGCTTCTATAGATACAGATTTGGGCGTGTTCAACAGACTGTACTATAGCAACCTGGTGGAAGGAGGGGCCACCACCAATCCCAATGCCGCTACCATGACACCAAGAGACATGGCCAGAATGGGGCAGGTTTTCGTAAATGGTGGCTATTGGAAAGAAAACCAGGTGATTTCGGAAGAGTGGATAGAACGCAGCGTTACACCTGAGTTTATTGGTGCTTCCACTTCAGGGGGAGACTATGGCTACCAATGGTGGTCTCAAGACTTTGGTGGAGGAAAACACCATGCCTGGCTAGCCAGTGGCAATGGCGGTCAGTACGTATTTGTCTTTAATGAACTGGACCTGGTGGTAGTCTCAACCGGTGGTAATTTTGGCTCTAGCGATATGTTCAATATTTATAACTGGATAGAGGATTATGTGCTGAAGGTGTTTGACTAGTAAAAATCAAACTCCCAGATGGGCTCCTTACCCGCCAGGTGTTCTACAAAGTAATTCCATCGCTTTTTGCGGAAATAGATAGACGCATCACCACGATAGCCGTGCCGTTGGCTGGGTAGAATCAACAGGTCAAATTCTTTGTCTGCCCTCACCAGTGCTTCTGCCAGTTTAAAGGTGGCTGAAGGGTTTACATTATCATCTAACCCGCCATGGACGAGTAGTAGTTTGCCTCTGAGCTTGCCCGCCATGGTAATGTTAGATACCTCATGATAGCTGCTATCTACCGGCCAGCCCATGTACATTTCAGGCCACCATGCCTTTTCCATTCTAAAGTCATGGTCGGCACTGCTGCTTACCGCTACCTTATAGAAGTCAGGGAACTCCAACATGGCATGGCCTGCATCGAAGCCACCAGCAGAATGGCCAAAGATGCCCACCCGATCTGCATCAAACCAGGAATGCTGCTTGCCAAGTTCCTTCATGGCACTCACATGCTCAGTCAGGTTTTTGCCCATGTTCTTATAAGAGTAGTCGTGAAAGGCCTTGGACCTGCCTGCCGAACCCATGCCATCGATGGTAACCACAATAAAGCCCAGCTCTGCCAGGGCCTGGTTATTGCGCCTCATCGCTGTGCGGAAACTCCTGGGAAACATCTGTGTATGTGGGCCGGTATAACTTTGGTCTATCACCGGATATTTTTTGGATGCATCGAAGTTGGAGGGCTTCCACATAGCCCCATAAATGGGGGTTTTTCCATCTCTGCCTACAGATTCAAAGGCTTCAGGGGCTTCCCAGCCCAAGTCTAAAAGCCCTGAAATATCAGTTTGGGCTATTTCCTGCACAACCTGACCATCAGTGGCATTGCATAGCACAAACTTGCTGGGTTGGTTGTAAGTAGAGTAGTTATCGAAGAAGTATTTGTTGTCTTGAGAAAACGATACATCATGGTGTGCCTCCTCAGGGGTGAGCAGGTACACTTCGTCATTGTTGAGGTCGTAGGTATAAAGGTGGCTGAAATAGGGGTTACGGCCAGGTTCTTTGCCTGAAGCCATAAAGTAGATACGATCGTTATAGCGATCGAAGGCTTGGTAATTATCAATGTAGTATTCGCCATTGGTAAGCGCCCTGGTTTCGTTCTTATCCAGGTCGTGCCAGTAGAGTTGCCGCCATCCACTGCGCTCTGAAAGCACAATCAAGGCATTTTTTGACTTGATATAGCGGTAATCAAAGTTGTCGATGTTGGTTTTACTTGTCTCATCAATCAGTGTTTTGATGGTGTTCCGGTTCAGGTCTACCTCTACAACATGGGCCTTTTGGTAACCTCGCGCCATATAAGAAGCGATGAGTTTGCCCGACTCCTCATGCCACTGCATGCCGACAGCATTTACATGGGTACCGGTTGGTAAATCTGTCAGTAGTTCTCTCTTACTGGCAATGTTGTAAAAAACCGGGGTTTGCTTTACCATGGTGGTATCACCTGGGCTGCCGCGATAGTAGGAGAGGAGTTCTGGTTTGAAACGCTCGTCCTGACTCCAGTCGAGCAGGTACATTTTCTCAGCATCGCGAAAGTCCATGATGTTGGTCTGTATCCACTTCGAGTCTGGCGACCAGCTGACAAAGAAACGTTCTGGCCTTTCTCCATTTTCGCCCTTCATCTTATCATACCAGCCATAGTAGGTGCCATATTCATAGTGCTTCCTACCATTCTTGCTTAGCTGGTACTCACGGCCAGTGCTCACCGACCGGATAAACAAATTGTAATCGCGGGTAAACGCCACCCAGTTACCATCAGGCGAGGCCCTTTCCAGAGAGTTGCGTCCCAGGTCGCTTTCAGGGTCTGGTTTTACCTCATCGGTTTCCAGATCGATGAGGAAGCTTTTTCCTTCAATATCAACCCTGAAATTCCGGTCCACCCTCTGCATCATCTGATTGAAGGGGAGATCGTAGGGGTCTATAGAGTCGTCTAAAAACTCTGAAAGCTGATCGGCCACTACTTCGTGATCAAAAAGCTCAGTGGGCTCTTCATCGTTAAAAAGGTATTGCTTAAAAATCTTGGCATCCTTTTCATGCTCAGTGTACCAAAAGCCATTGTTTTCACGAAACCAGTAAGGTTCAATATGAAGGTTGAGCACCTTCTCCTTAACCAGGTTTTCAGCCAGAAAAACCGCTGCCCTGTTGTAGTCTCCAATGGTGATTCTTTCTTGTTCAGCAGACTGACAAGCAGATAAGGCGATTAAAGCAACGAGTATAAAAAATGGGCTTCTCATAATATAGACTTGGCAGAAGTCTTAGATAATGAAAAGCCCGGGTTTAGGCAAATGAATGTTAGGGTTTAAACCTTACTCCTTCACCACTTTGAGCATTCTGCCGGCAACTTCAATGTCTTGGAATTTGCCAGGCAGCGTTTTGGCTTGCTCGGCTGGTACTTCAAAATAGGAGCGCTTGGCCTGAATGTCAATGGTGCCAATTTCACGTTTGGTTAAGCCTGATTCTGAGCAAATGAATTGCAACAAGTTGGCTTTGTTCACACGTTCTTTTTTACCTACGTTCATCATGAAGCGCACCATGTTCTCAGAACCCCGCGACTCTTTTCTGTCAGCACGGTCACTATTGCGCTCACCTCTGTCGCTTCTTCGTTCGAATTTCTCTCCTTTTCTTTCAGGTCTTTCACCTCTTCTTTCCGACCTATCTCCCTTGCGGTCAGATCTTTCGCCTCTTCTTTCCGATCTCTCCCCTCTAGGCTGACGATCATTCTCTCCAACATTCAGGTCATGGTTACCACCACGGCTGCCAATCTTGGTCATTTCCACAGCAACAAGCTTTTGAATGAGCTGCTCCTTAGAAAAAGAAGTGAACAGCCCTTCAACATGTGCCAGAAGTTCTTCAGGTACACCAGCTTCGGTTTTAGCCGCAGTCAGGTTTACCGCCCATTGCGAAATTCGAGCTTGGGCAATGTCTTCAGAAAGGGGTACCATTACCTTTTCAAAGCTGATTTTCAGGTTTCTCTCTAAAGACTTGATCTTATTCAGATCTCGCTTTGAGACCAAAGCCAGTGAAGTGCCTCGCTGGCCAGCCCTTGCGGTACGCCCACTACGGTGGGTATAGTACTCAGCGTCATCTGGCAGGGCATAGTGCACTACATGGGTAATGTCTTTTACATCAATACCTCGGGCAGCCACATCGGTAGCGGCCAGCAAGTTGATGGTGTGAGTTTTGAAAAGGCCCATTACCTTATCGCGCTGATTTTGAGAAAGGTCACCGTGAATGGCATCAATGCCATAGCCCAATTTCCTCAGGTCAGCAGCCAGGGTTTGGGTATCCATTTTGGTGCGACAGAAGATGATGCCTCTCATTTCAGGTTCCAGATCAATAAAACGTCTGAGTGCGTCTTGCTTGTCGCTGGCCTTCAAAAACACGTATTCGTGTGTGATATTCTTATTGACCTCATCTTTCTTGCCCACGCGCACCTCTTTAGGCGCTTCCATGTACTGCTTCACAATCCTGCGGATATCGCCTCCCATGGTGGCAGAGAACAGCCAGGTTACTTTTTCTTTAGGTGTAAAGCTGAGTATTTCATCCAGCTCATCTTTAAAACCCATGTTGAGCATCTCATCGGCCTCATCTAACACCAGGTGGGTAATTTGAGAGAGGTTAATGGCTTTTCTTTTTACCAGGTCGATCAAACGGCCAGGGGTAGCAATGATTACCTGCTTGCCGCTTCTCAGCGCTTTTATTTGCATCTGAATATTGGCACCACCATATACAGGCAGACATTCCAGCCCTTTTTTGTATTTAGAAAAGGCAGAGAACTGTTCGGCAATTTGCTGACCTAGCTCGCGGGTAGGAGCCAGTACCAATGCCTGGGTGTGCCTTTGGCTGATGTCGATACTATCGAGCAGTGGCAGACCAAAGGCAGCAGTCTTACCCGTACCGGTTTGAGCCAAACCAATGAAGTCGGTGAGTTCTCCCAATAGCATTGGGATCGCCTTTTCCTGAATTTCTGAAGGAGTTTCTATCCCTAATTCAGGCAGGGCTTTTAGTATGTCGGCCGAAAGGCCCAAGTCTTGGAAATTATTCACCGTCTTGTCTTAAAATGAGCGCGCAAAGGTAGCTGAAATTAATTGATTCCCAGCCATTTGTTCCAATTTACTCAAAAGGATTGAAGCTAGAGAATAGTTCGCATATTTCAATGCCTCAAATTGTTTTTGATGACAAAAGTCAAGCTTGTTCATGAGCCAGGTCAGTAGAAAAAGGAAGTACAGGTGGTAGCTTCAATCAACCAATATTTGAAGTTATGAAAGCTATAAAAATCAACCTAATTATCGTCTTAGTACTGGTCTTCGGTTTTGCCGTACAGGCGCAGGAAAAATATGAAATTGTACCACAAGCCGGACTCATTACCATTGAAGGTTCATCCAATACTTCTGATTGGAAATTGACCTCGCACGATCTCACTGGAGATGCTCAACTGTTTGTAGCAGATGGCATGGTGAAAAATGTAGCGAGGGTTATTATTGATGTAGATGGTAATACTATACGCAACATCATGAATAGGCGCATGACCAAAAAGGCCCAGAGAACTTTGAAGGTCAGTGAATATCCGGAAATCACATTTTTTGCTTACGGTTTTGCACAAGATGCTGATGGCAATAGAAAAATGAAAGGCACCATCAGCATGGCAGGAGAAAACAGCGATATCCTTTTCGATTTCAGCACTCGCATTCAAGATGATGTGGTGTGGGTAGTGGCCGAAACTGATTCAAAATTCAGTGCATTTGGCTTAGAACCTCCCACTGATTTTGGCGGTGCGGTGAAATGTAAAGACGAAATCAGAATAGAGATTCAGCTACCATTTGAACTTCCTAAGGTTAAGGACTAATAAGCTAAGGACGTGAAGAAGCTAATAATAATGACCGTGTTGGTAATGGTGGTATTTACTAATGTACCATCATTACTGGCGCAGTCACGATACCAATTGAAAGGAGAGCAAGAATTGGCAGTTTTGGGCTCTTCTACTATTCACAATTGGGAAATGGTAACACAGGTAGCTGAGGGTAATGGCCTTTTTTGGTTTGAGGGCGATAGTCTTCACAAAGTGGAAGCACTAGCCATAAGCTTTGAAGCGGCCAGCCTTGAAAGCGGAAAGGGGAGAATAATGGACCGAAATGCCAGGAGGGCTCTCAAGGTGGAAGAGCACCCTTTAATTGCTTTCAAATTGAATAGAACTGAGGTGGATGACACCGGCCAGTACTGGGCCTATGGCAACCTGACGGCTGCAGGCGTTACCAAAGAGTTGACTTTCAAGATTGACATTACCAAGAAGGAGGAGGCTTTGGAAGTAAGGGCGAAAACTTCTTTCAAGCTTACTGATTTTGAGATCAAACCACCGGTAGCATTGGCGGGTACCCTTAAGACAGGAGATGCCGTGAGTTTGGATGTATGGCTTTCATTTGAAAGAATCACTAAGTAATTGAGGTAGTCTTTTAATTACACAATTATGGATATTCCACTCACTTTCGTTTCATGGTATCTACCAGCCTTCTGGCTTCTTCTGTGATGACTTTCGGGTAGTCATTGATTTCCAGAATGCGGATGGCATTGGTGTTGGTGAGCTTGCCAGGCTTGAGCAGGAAGTCGAATTGGATATCTTCTGCTTCAATCACTTCAGAGAAGTGGTATAATTCGTATTGTTCTTTTAGCAAGTCGGCCAGTTCCAGGTCATGAGTAGCCACCACCACCAGATTGCCATTGCCTGCCAATTGGTCCAGAATGGCTTTGCCTGCTGCTACCCGTTCCAGGGTATTGGTGCCTTTCATGAGCTCATCAAGCATGAAGAGGTGGGCTGTACCGTTGTTGGCTTCATCCAGCATGCTCTTTACCACCAGCATTTCTTCCTGGAAGTAGCTCTTGTCGCTCATCAGGTCATCGCTGATGCGGATCGCTGAGGATACATGCAAAGCAGGGGCAGCATAGCTTTTACAAAAGCAGGTATTGAGTGCCTGTGCACAAAGAGCACTAATGCCCAGGGTGCGGATAAAGGTGGTTTTGCCCGACATGTTAGAGCCGGTAAGCAGCAATGACTTGTTTATAAGTTTCAGGTCGTTGCTCACTGGCTCAGGCAGCAAAGGATGATAAACAGCCTCCAAATTCAAACTTGCGTTGCTCTCAAACTTGGGTGTACACCAGTAGGGGATTTCGTCTCTCAAAGCACCCGTTGCCAGAGCGAGGTCCATCTCAGCCACATAATTAAAGAGTAGTTCTATGTCTGCTTTTTGAGCCTCTAGCCGCTTTAGGGTTTTGAAAAGCGTAATAGGGTCCACCAGGAAGTAGGCTTTGATCAACTCAATAAATAAATCTGCAAATTGACCCACGTCAGATTGCATGCCTTTCTCCAGTTTAAAAAGTGTAAATGAGGCTGAAAGCGCTTTCAATCGGGCAATGCTATCTGCCAATTTTGCATCCTTGTCGTTTTGCCAGCTGCTCAGCTTCTGGGCAATCTTAATGAGTCCAAGCAAGTGCGGTATAGTTCTACTATATAACAGTAGGTTTTGCTTGTTCCAGTAGTGCATTACAAAATTGATGGCAAGAAGGAAGAAGGAAAAGATCCATATGTTCGGAATGAAAATCATGGCGGGTATGCTCAAAAATGCCATGGCCGACATCAATGGTATCACCCAATACCAATCCGGTTTTTCAAGGTATGGCTCATGAAAGAGACTGTGCAATTGATAAGCATCTCCATCGTTAAGGTCTTCCAATTCCACTATGGTCTTTTCCCGAAGATCCTGATCTGTTTTGAACCGCTCAATTTGTGTTTCCCATGTGTCCACAGATTTATAGGAGGAAACACCCTTTAACCGGGCATAGAGCAGTTGTTGCCCAATAGCACTTGAGCAGCGGTCGGTAAACATGAACAATTCGTTCATATCCAGGTCATCCCAGGTGCGATTGTTAATGTGTTTCGTGCTGGCAGAAACCTTTTTGGCAGCATAGCCCTCAATGCCGCTCATATGGAAATAACCATCCTTTCTCTTACCGAACTGTGCCAGTAACTTCTCTTTCTTACGGTTGTTTCCAAACATATGACTCCACCTAAGGGAATCACAAGATGCCTGAAAAATCTGTTTTCACCAGCTTGATCACAATGAATGGTTACAGGACTTATTAAACGATTGATAAATAGGCTGGTAGAATTAGAGGGAGTGGGGCTAAAATCAAAAAGCCCCTCACCGAAGCAAGGGGCTTTTAACACAACATTAAATTTGGCTATTGCCTGGTATATACAGCATTGATTGGCTGTCGTCCGTTGAAAGTTCCGGCACCTGGTATGTAGATGTAATAATCTACCACAAAGCCACCGTCACAAGTAGTAAAACTGCCATCTGGCAAACCTGCGTCTACAGGGGCCAGGGCATTGGCATCGGGCCTTGACGTCACCCATGCGTTGGCGCCACAGCATAGCTCGGCTCCTCCATCTTGGGGTAGTACATAGGCCTTCAGGTTACTTGGGTCAGTTGCATCCAGCGTTACTACAGCTGTCAGACCACTGTCCCAAAAATTGGTCACCGATATAGTATTAGCTCCGGTAATGCTTACCTCGGCTGTGTACAAAAAGGCGCCATTGTCTTCATTCACATCGTAGGTTCCTTCAAACACTGAGATGTCAAAAGCGCAGTCATCGTCACCAATGGTGAGGGTATGACTGGAGTTGAGCGCGTCAGGTCCGGGAAATCCAATGTCCAGACTGGCCGAATTGCTTACAATCTCAAAACTGAGATCATGAGCGCCATCGGTCAAATCGTTTTGAAGAATTTGTACTTCGATATTTGCGGAAAACTCATTGGCCGGAATGTTGAGTGTAGTAGGGGAGATGAGCATGTAGTGAATGCCTTCAATGGCATCACCAGTTACGCTTACCTCCAGGGTCACTGCACTGCCCCGGTTGTCTGAGGAAGTTGAAATGGACACGGGAATGATCACATTGCCCGCACCAGCATCGGCTTCAGAAACCGCTGAACTAGGTGAGTCGAACCTCACAAAGCTGTCGTTGATTAGAAAGCTCTTCTCTTCACAGGCAAAAAGCACCAGTGTGAAGAGGAGAAATATGCTTATGTGTTTTTTCATTTGATTCGATTTTAATGGACTAGTAACCAGTGTTTTGATCATCTTTCAGATTCGGGTTGGCATCCAGCTCACCTAGCGGAATAGGCCAGACGAATCGGAAATCACCTGCTGCCAGGGCCTGGGTCACTGCCGGAGCAGCAAAGTCAGGGCCACGAGCAATGGTGCCGTTGGTTCTGCGAATGTCAAACCACCTGTGTCCTTCCAGAAAGAGCTCTTTCCTTCTTTCCGCCAAAATCGAATTGAGTAAGGCAGTTCCCGTCAGGTTTTCATCGGTATATCCGGTTATTCTGGACGTACGTAGCGTATTCAGGTCGGCCATGGCATTGGTGTCATCACCTGAGTTAGCCCGTGCTTCTGCACGAATCAGGTACATTTCGCCCAAGCGGAATACCTTGAAGTTGTTGAAACCGTCATTGGCTTCGTACTTACTGGGTATCAGCACATTGCCTCTACGCGCATCTTCTCTGATGTAGCCAGTATAGCGTACGTCATCGGTAGTGACCGTGCCAAACAGGTTGAGCCAGAGGCTGGAAGGCCTGAAAGCTACCCTGTTATTGGGTACAAAGTAGAGTGAACTCCCCACCCTGGAATCTTGTCCGAAAGTGTATGCCACTTCCCAAATTACCTCCTGTGCTGCAGCAGTACCGGTGTTGGTGCGGTCACTGATCCACGATTGCTCAAAATCACTGCCTGAAATAAGGCCGGTAGAAGCATCGTCAATCACGATTGTAGCTGAAGTGATGGCCTGGGCATCGTCACCTGCATAAAGGGCCACACGAGCCATCAATGCGTGGGTAGCCAAGGCACTGAAGAATGTTCTTTCAGTCACAGGAGCATCAGCCACAGCAAACAGCGTAAGTGCTTCACTGATGTCTGCATAAATCTGGTCGTAAACGGCTGACACAGAAGATCGGGATGGATTTTCAATGTCCAGGTTCAGTTTGATAGGAATACCGCGAGCGGTTGAGTTCCTGTCATAGTCCTCACCAAAAGCACGCAGCAGGTCGAAGTGAGCCAAGGCTCTTAAACCCAATGCTTGCGCTTTCAAACGGTTTTTACGTCCAATTTCGCCTTCCAGGTCATCGATGCCCACCAGTACGGTGTTGGCCCGAAGAATCACCTGGTATGCACGCAGCCAGAAGCCGGCAATCTCTCCATCATCGGAGTTGTAGAGCCAGTCAGTCTGGTTTCTGCGGTTACCCAACGACTCAGGTGTTTCGAAGATGTCTTCCCCCATCATGTCCAGGAGCACCCCAAAGGTGCGGCCGTAGTAGGCATTGGCACGCAGTGCCGAATGAATGCCAATGGTTGCGGCCTCGTAGTCGTCCAAATCCACCAGCCCATTGCTGATGGCCTCCTGGTGTGTAGGCTCAATGTCTACAAAGTCGTCACATGCAAATGTGAACAGGAGGAGTATAGCTATATATAAAGTTTTTTGCTTCATCATTAATCGTTTAGAATCCCACGTTCACACCGATGGTATAGGTTCTCAAAGCAGGGTACACCGCACCCAGGAAGAGACCATTGTTAACCTCTGGGTCAGCACCCGTAAAGGCAGTGGAGGTAAACAGGTTTTGACCCTGCATATATACCCTGGCACTGTTCAAACCAATTTTGTCGAGTAGGGTGGTAGGCAGGTTATAGGCCAGGTTCACATTTCTCAACCTCAGGTACGAGCCGTCTTCAATGTATCGTGAAGTATTGCTCTGGAAGGCGTTGGTGCTCAGGCCATTGACGGTCTGAATACGTGGTACATCAGTAACCTGACCAGGCGTTTGCCATGCGTTCAGCAGAGAAGCCGCCATGCCATCTACAAAGAAGGTTGGGTTCTCAATGTTCACACGCTCGTTGTTGTACACATCGTTTCCGGCCACCCAGGTAAAGAAGAGGGATAGCGAGAAATCTTTGTACTTGAAGTTATTGGTGAAACCACCGAAATATGGTGCGTTTCTAGGTCTGAATACCCTTCTGTTGGCTGGATTGTAAACATTGGTCACGTTATTGTCCAGGTCCAAATACAGGGCATCGCCAGTAGCAGGATCAACTCCGACATAGGGCACCACATAGTTGCTATTCAACGGCTCACCTTCTCTGATGACGGTGGTGGCAGTGGTGATGTCTTGTCCATCGGCCAATGTCACTATTTCGTTGTTGTTGTAAGTAAAGTTCACATTGGTGCTCCAGGTGAAGTTTTGAGTCTTCATGATGTCAGCGTTTACAGAAATCTCGATTCCGCTATTTCTTACCTGACCAATGTTTCTGATCTGTGATGTAAAACCGGTGGTACGCGAAAGCTGCTGGTTCATCAGCAGGTCTTTGGTGTCGTCACGGTAGTAGTCTATCGAACCTGATAGCTTGTTGTTCCACAAGACAAAATCTAAACCTATGTTGAAAGACTGCTTGGTTTCCCACTGCAGGTCAGGATTAGGCACATTGGCCAAGGTCTTGCCTGGCAGGCCGTCATAAGGATTACCGGTGAAGGTGTTTACCTGGGCAATGAAACCGAAGTCGCCAATCGCCTGGTTACCTGTAGTGCCGAATGAAGCACGCAGTTTCAGGTTGTTCACGAAATCAGCAGAGAAAAAGGACTCATTGCTCAAGATCCATGAACTACCCACCGACCAGAAGGTGGCAAAGCGGTTGTTTGGACCAAAGCGAGAAGAACCGTCTCGTCTTACTGAAGCACTCACAAAATAGGTGTCTCTGAAGCCATAATCAGCCAATGCGAAGAAGGAGGCAATAGAATTCTCAAGGTTGCCACCGCCCACTGTGGGGATGAAACCATTGGTATTCGTACCACCTGTTACAGACGCTTCATTCTCCAGTCGGCCAACAATACCAAAGCCGGTATAGTTGAAGTTGGTAGTCTGCGAATACACCATTTCCTGGTACAGTCCCACGTTCAGTTTAGACTCGTTCCAACTGCGCTCATAGTGCAGTGAGTTAGTGCCTACAAAAGAGGCCCTGCGCTGGTTGGTGTTGGTGAGGCTACCCTGTCCACCTGTGGCCTGCTGACCTGGATTGGTCTGCGGGTCGATGAAGGTCTGAGTTTGCCTGTCACGGAAATCGATGCCCCACTTGGTGCGGATGCTTAGTCCATCAACCGGCAAGTCATAACCCAGGTTGACATTGGCTACCAAACGAACGTCCTCGCGCTCGCGGGTATTTTCCAAAATCTCCTGTAGTGGGTTGGGCTGTCCGGTTCTGATTGTACTGTAATTGCCGTTTTCATCGAAAGGTGTTTCGTATGGGTTGGCCCAGTACAGCGCATTCAGAGGCGAACCAATAAAAGTGTCTCCTTCGTTGGTGAAGTTCTGAGTGGAGTAGGTAAGGGCCACATTCAAGCCAAAATCAAAGTCACCAGACTGATTCAGGATGTTAGCTCTTAAGCTATAGCGATCGAGACCTGTGGTAATTACCTGACCTTCTTGTGAAAAGTAATTAGCTGACACATAGTAGGTTGTGTTTTCATTACCACCAGATGCCGTTAGTTCATGCGACTCTACTTTGGCGCTTCTGAACAGCACACCGACCCAATCTGTGTCGATTGCTCTCAATGCATCCAGTTCAGTTTCCGTCAGTCCGGCTATGGTACTTCCTCCAGTCAATAGCTCGAAATCTACCTTCTGGCGACCATTCATGACTGGCAAAAAGTCGTCACGAGACAGCTCCTGGGTAAAACCTAGCTGGTAATTGTAAGTAAACTGGGTTTTACCAGCCTTACCTTTCTTGGTGCTGATTACAATTACCCCATTGGCACCTCTGGAACCATACAATGAAGTGGCTGAGGCATCTTTCAATACACTTACACTTTCAAAGTCGTTCGGGTTCATAGAAGCGAATTGGGTAGCAGCTACGGGTACACCATCCACTACATAGAGCGGAGTTGTGCCTGAGCTGATACTGTTGACACCACGAATGGTGACCGCAGCAGGTGAGCCTGGCTGACCACTGCCGGCTTGCACCAATAGACCTGAAGATTGACCTTGCAGTATCTGGTCGAAACTGGCAATGGGTACGTTCTGGATCTTCTCTGCAGATAACTGCACAGCCGATCCGGCAAATGTGGTTGGGTCATACTCCCCATAGCCGGTAACTACCACTGTTTCCAGGGCCACGGCATCGGGTTGCATAATCACGTTCACAATAGTCTGATTCTGTATCAGAATTTCCTGGGTAGTATACCCCAGAAACCTGAAAATCAGTGTCCCGCCTTGGGCGGGAATGCTGATGCGATAATTTCCATCAGCGTCCGTTACAGATCCGGTTGTTGTTCCTTTCAAGGCCACCGTAAGTGAGGGGAGGGCTAGGCCGTCATCGGCCGAAGTCACCCTACCCGAGACTACGCGGTCTTGAGCTTGTGCGCTTATTAGGATCATTGTCAATAAGCCACACACGAGTAAAAACTTCCTCATATTTAGTTTTTAGGTAGTGGTTAGAAAATGTGCTCATGACAATGCCAAAAATTATGTTGTGTGTTGTGTTAACAACATCAACACGGCAAAAACCTTATTAGGTTACTCGCCCTACCAGAAGGGTAGACTGCTATGTGGAAAACATAAACCTTTGGAACGCTTTTTGTTCATTTGGCCCGATTCTGAACAGTTTTTGACGTTTTGACGACCTTTTTGGTTTGACTTACTAATGTTTTAGTTATTTGACTCTTAGTGAGTTAGCAATGTGATTGGGGAGGTGGGTGTTATTGGATTCTGATAATGGTCAGAAATGGTGATAAAACAGGTTATTGTCCGCTTTTAGCCCATATAGGTAGGTACTTACATATTTCAAAAACTGTTAAAAAAAATTAAAAAATCTTTTTTTTAGCAGCCTTCCACAAGGGGAGAATTAGTCGCGAGGGAGAACTTTTCGGGCTTTCATGTCGTATTTTCTGCCTTTGCCAAGCAGGTGAAAGACACGTTCTGCTGCCTCAAAGCTATTCGTTTTTGCGTTCCAAAAAGTGCCATCATAAATGAGCACATAGTGCTGTCCAATGACTTCAAATTGATCGCCACTTACCAGGATGGCGGTGTTCTCATCTATGGCCAAACCGAGCAGTTCAGGATAAACATCAAGGATGTCGAACATGTCGAATTGGCGGTTGCGGGCGAGGGTGTGTTGGTCGATGGCAATGTTTTTTACAAAGCCCAAACCTTCTTCATGATCACCTACCATGATGGTGTTGGTTTTGGTATCGCCACGGGCCAGGTAAGAGCCCTGAATGGTAGCCCCGGCAGAGCTGCCACCTATCACACCATCTCTGTTGAGTAATGCAGTAAGCTTGGTGTGAACCATCGTATTTAAATAAGAGTCTGCGAGCCTCCATTGCCTACCTCCTGGAAACCAGACGCCACCGGCTTCATCAATGATGCCAGCAAAGGCTTCGGTATCCGACTCTTTTGGGTCGGTAGTGTGCAGTACTTTCACATTGTTGGCTCCTCTGCGCTTCCATGACCTGATAATGCCCTGAATTCTTTCTTCCGTTACCTCATAACCTCCAGCAGTGGGAATCACCACTATCAGGGCATCAGCTCCACCTGCCAGCTCTATGAACTGATCGAAGACTGCTTTGTCTCTTAAGGCACCACCTGCTATGATCAGGTGCCCAGAACTGGGCCCAGTCGTAACTTTGCTTTGCCCATAAACCAGGCAGGAGAGGGTGGCCAAGGCCAGGAGCAAGACTGTCTTTCTCATTTCTTTACAATTTTGTGGGCATATCTTCTAACAGCATCTGTCCATTCACGGTACATTTTTCCCGATGGGTGCAGTTTGTCTTTGGCAACTAACTCAGGGTCTTGCTTTGCTCTGCGTGAGCCATGGGTGATGTTGAAATATCGCACTTTGTATTTCTTACAAATCTCTTTGCTCACTTTGTTGTAAGCGTTGAGTTCTTTCTCGATTTGCTTCTCCTTGGCGGCTCCAAAAGGAGTTTTGCCATAGTCGGGTATGGAAACCACAAATACACTACTGGCGTCCTCTCCGGCCAGTTTAATGGCCATTTGCAGCAGTTCTTCAAACTCAGGGGCAAAGCTTTCCACCGACTTGCCCTGGTATTGGTTGTTCACTCCAATCAGGAGCGAAACCATGTCATAACTTTCGGCCAGGTCTTTGTCAGCTTCAATCGCGGCCTTTAGTTCATCAGTTCGCCAGCCAGTACGGGCAATGATCTTTGGGGTGGCCATGGATATGCCTTTTTCCGTAAGGGTTGCGGCCAGTTGTACCGGCCATCGTTCCGATTCAGAAACACTTTCGCCAATGGTATAAGAGTCGCCCAGGGCGAGGTAAGTTTTGCGTTGGTCTTGCATGTCAACAGAGGGGTTGGTGCCATTCAGCAGCATGAAAAGAGAAACAATCAGGTTGAGTACAGGGTAGAGCATAACAAGATAGTTTAACCCAATTTAAGGGGAAAAGCGGATAAGCAAATGCCCAAAGTCGGAAAAGATGTGCTTAATCTAAATCATCCAGCTCACGGAAATCTACGGGAATCACACTGGACACGCCCTGCTCTCTCATGGTGATGCCATAGATCACATCAGTAGAGGCCATGGTGCGCTTGTTGTGCGTTACAATGATGAACTGCGACTCGCCCGAGAATTTGCTGATGATGTTATTGAACTTGTCAATGTTTGCATCGTCAAGCGGAGCATCTACTTCATCGAAGATACAGAAGGGGGCAGGTTTGAGTAGATAAATGGAAAACAGCAGAGAGGTGGCTGTGAGGGTTTTCTCTCCACCTGAAAGTTGATTGATGGTCAGTGGCCTTTTGCCCTTGGGCTTGGCCATGATCTCAATGGCGGATTCCAATGGGTTCTCCGGATCGACCAGTTTCAAGTCGCATTCGTCTTCTTCGGTAAAAAGTGATCGGAATACCTTGATGAAGTTGTTTTTGATCTTATCGAAAGCTTCGAGGAAGGTCTCTTTGGCCACAGCGTCAATTTCCGTGATGGTTTCCATTAGTGATTCCTTGGCTTTGACCAGGTCGTCTTTCTGCTCGGTGATAAAATCGTGCCGCTCTTTGATTTCCTCATAAGCTTCCATGGCCATGGGGTTGATCGGCCCCATTTTTTCAAGGCGCTCACGCATTTTGTACACTCTTTCCTGGAGCTCGGTCACCGACATTTCCAGTTCTACCTCTGGCGCCTCTTTGAGCAACTGGTCTAAATCTATGGCAAACTCTACGGAGAGCCTTTCCTTCACAGAGCTTAGCTCCAGCTTGGTTTCATTCAGGCGGTTCTGAAATTCCATCAGCAGTACATCTGACTGCTCACGCTTTCGCTGCAATTCGCGCAGTGTTTTGTCAGCTACATCAATGTCTCCCCGCTGTGCGTAATAGTCTTTCTCAGCCTCGTTTACGCCTTTTTCAATGCTTTCTTTCTCATCGTACATGCCAATGAGCTCGCCTTCATTACTTTCGGTATTGGAGATGAGTTTTTTAATCTCGGCCTCGTTTTTCTCCAGCTCAGAGTGGTTGCGACCGATGCGCTCTTTACTGCCTTCAAAGGCAGTTTGCTTATAGCCAATCTCTTGCTCCACGGAGTGCACCTTGTTTTGGCGCTGATGGAAGAGGATGTTCTTTTCGTTGTAGACCTGCGACTTTTCCGTCAGTAGTTGGTTTTGGGCCTTGGCTTTGGTTTCCAGCTCTTCTATTTCCTCTTCCTTGGAAGTAAAGCCGTCTTCAGCCTCTAAGATTTCAGGCCGTAACTGCTCCAGTGAGTTGTCAATTTTTTCAATACTACCGGTAATGTCTTCTCGCCTGGTGGTATTGCTGGTGAGCATTTGGGCCAGCTGCTCTTTCTTGGTCTTTACAGATATATACTCTTCGTTTACCTGATTGAATTCCTTCTGCAACTGATCGAGTTCAGCCCTGTGGGTAGCCGACTTGAGTTTGGCCAGTTCTTTTTGTTTGCTGTCCAGTTTTTCTTTGATGGTAGCAATTTGGGTTTCCAGACTCTTGATCTCTTTCTGAAGCTTTTCGAGGTTCTTGGCCCTACCTATTCGCTTACCTTCAAAAAGCCCCACAGAGCCTCCAGAGATACTGAACTGCCGCTTGGTGTACTTGCCGCTCTCTGTAATGAATACTGCCTCAGAATCCATAGGAATCTCTCCTGGGCCACCATTCACAATGTATACGTTTTCCAGAATGTGCCCGATCAGTCGCTTGTACTTAGGTTCATATTCTGCAATCTCGGTAGCTGGTATTGCGTTTTCGAACATCTTCACCGACTTGGCTTCAAAACGGTCGAATGCATCGAGGATGAAGAAATTGGCTTTACCCTTGGCGGCATCACTCAGAATGTTCACTGCCTCAAAAGCCTGTCGCTCAGTGTCTACAATGTAGTAGTTCATGTAGGGCTCCAGGTAATTCTCAATGGTGATGCGGTATTTGTCATCACAGGTAAGAATGTCGGAAAGGAGTGGGGCGTTCTTGTTCCAGTTGGCCTTCTTCTTCAGGAATTTGATGGCCTCGGGGAAACCTTCCAGGTTTTCTACCAGGCTTTTGGTCAGATTGTATTCGTTGCTTTTAGAGTCCAGCTTGCGACTAAGCTTTGTTAGCTCATCACGTACGGTGTCAATCGTTTCTTCCGTGGACTGAATTGACTTCCTATGCCTTTCTTCTTCCTGCTTTTTACCATCCAGGGCAGCGCGTTTTTTCTCCAGTTGCTGCTCCAGCTCATTCAGTTTGGTATCGAAGCTCTCCAGGCTGGCTGATTGTTCTGAGGTGTCGGAAGCAGTTTTTTCCAACTCCTGATTGAGTGTTTGAAGTTGAATCTCTTTTATCTCTACTTCCTTCTTCAGGTTGAAGAGCCTTTCGCGCTGTTCTGTAAAGCTTCTGCGTTGTGATTCAAAAGCCTGCTGACTGGATTGTGCACCTTCTTTTTGAGACTCATAGTCTTCTTTGAGGGCATTGACTTCGTACTCAATTTCTGCAAGCAGTTTGCCAGCAGTTTCCTGCTCATTTCTCAAGCTTTCCAGGCTGAAGGCTGCTCTTTCGTTACTGCGCTTGTCGGCCTCTAACTGTTCACGCAGGTTGTCGCTTTTATCTTCGAGGAAGGTGAGGCGCTCGTTTTTGATCTTACGATCACTTTCAAACTGCCTGATCTTGTTGACATGCTCGTTGAGCGAACGCTGTCTGCTGGCCAAAAGCTTTTCTTTGCTTATCAGGTCTGCCTTGCCCTTTTCAATGGTGGCTTCCTGATTGGCGATCATCTGAGTTACTTCCAGCTTGTGGTCGTTTTGCTCGTTGATCTGCTTCTCAACCGATTGGTAGATATCCGTCTGGTGTTCTACCGACTTACGGGCCATGGCCACGCTCAGCTCTTTGTACTCTTCCTTAATCTTATAATAACGCTCGGCTTGCCTGGCTTGCTTTTCCAGTGCCTTTAGGTTTTTATCGATCTCAAAGAGCAGGTCTTCCACACGATCAAGATCGTCATCGGTGTCTTTGAGCTTTTTAAGGGTCTCTTTCTTACGCTTTTTAAACTTGCTTATGCCCGCTGCTTCCTCGAAAAGGTCTCGCCTGGAGTTTTCCTTGTCGTTCAGCAGGTCATCTACCATTCTCAACTCTATGATGGCATAGCTGTTGGAAGCAATGCCCGTATCCATAAAAAGGTTGGTGATGTCTTTGAGACGGCAGGTCACGCCATTGAGCAGGTATTCACTTTCGCCAGAGCGGTAATACCTGCGGGTAATGGTTACTTCAGTGTACTCAGTGGGCAGCAGATTTTTGGTGTTCTTAAAAGTAAGGGAGACTTCTGCCAGCTGCGTAGGTTTTCTTTTTTTGGTGCCATTAAAGATGATGTTTTCCATCTTCTCTGAGCGCAGCATGCGTGTTTTCTGCTCTCCTAAGACCCAGCGAATGGAGTCTACTACATTTGATTTTCCGCAGCCGTTTGGGCCGACAATGCCGGTAATGCCTTTATCGAAATTGATCACTACACGATCTCCGAAGCTCTTGAATCCCTTAATTTCAAGTTTGGTAAGCTGCATATAGGGGGGTCTGCGAAAAAATAAGACTAGCTAGCAAAATTAGGATTAATTCTTAGATTTGCTAAAGATGGATATTGATATTGGAAACCTCGTATATATTGCCTTTGTAGCGATTATTATCATTGTTAATCTGTTTACGAAAAAGAAGAAGCAGCCACCAAGTCAAGGTCCTCAAAATCAAGGACGTGATACAGTAGGTCCAGCACCGGTTGATTCACGAAAGAGTTTTGAAGAGCTACTTGAAGAGTTTACCAGCCCTCAAAAAACTGCGCCTGCGCCTGCTCCCGTGCCAGCACCTGTTCCGGTTCCGGTTCCAAAGCCCAAGCCCGTTTCTTATGCTTCCAATAGGATAGAGGCTGAAAATAAACGCAAAGTAGCGCAGCAAGCTGAGAAAAGGCGACACACTAAGATGAAAACGGAATATGGGAGGTTTGATGAATTTAAGAAAACCAAGTACAAACCTTCTCAATTCGCAAAAGCCTTTCGCAGCCCGGATAGTGCCAGACAAGCCTTTGTATTCTCTGAAATATTTAAGCAGAAATTCTGATTAAGACATTCTGAAACTGATCGGGATCTTCACGCGAGTGTTGATCAGCTCACCATTTTTAGAACCGGGCTTCCATTCCTGTGATTTCAAGATGGCCTCCATTACGGCTTTATCACAGCCCATGCCCAGTCTTTCAATGAACTTGACATCACCAATACGGCCATTTTTACCCACCACAAAGCTGACAACTACATCTCCTTCTACTTTGGCCTTGCGGGCTTCCGAAGGGTAGATGATGCTTTCCTGCAGAAATTCTTTCCAGGCCTCCATGCCTTCTGTAGGCTCGGGCTTAATGTCTTCTGCTGAGATGGTGCTGTAGTCATAGGCCAGGTCGGCCACTTTTACATCTTTACCACCGGGCACAGCTTCACAAGAGAAAATGAAGAACATAAGGGCCATGATCGGGATAGGAATAAGGAGTTTGTATAGGTTCACCTTTTTCTGACCCTTGATCATATTGACACGCTTGAGCGTTTTGTTCTTGTTGAAGTAGCTGCCTACTTCCAGGCCCATTTTAGAGAATACCAGTTTTACCAGCAGTGAAGCATAAGCGTTTTTGCCACTTGCTATTGCTGCCCCCTGGTCGGCTTCGTACTCATGAATTTCTTCCAGCAGGTTTTTAAAGAGATAAATAAAGGGGTTGAACCAGAAAAATACTTTGAGTATTTCCAGGAACAATACATCATAAGAGTGCCGCTGGTTGATGTGCACTTTTTCATGTGCCAATACTTGCGCTTTTTCCTCCTCTGAGAGCTTTTGGGAATCGTCCCACATGAGGTAATTCAGGAATGCGAAAGTAGGCATAGTGCCTTCAGTGTTTACCAGGAAGTAATTTTCCCGATAACGAGTATTGTGTCGCTTGTACCAGATGAAGTCTTTAAAAGAGCGAATCTGAATGAAAAACTTTAATGAAAATAACACAAGCCCAATGAAGTACAATAGTATGAGCACTTCCCACCACAGCAAGAAAGGACGTTCTGACTTGGCAGTGATGGTATAACTGAAGGCTTTTTTAGATTCAAAAATTTTCTCCCCTGCTACATCATTACTCGCCTGGTGAATGGAATTCAGCACCGTTGGCGTAGTGTCGGGGTTATAATCAATTTCCAACAAAGGAAAACTCATAGAGAAGATCAGCACTACCAGAAGGTAAAACCTATTGTACCTAAAGCTTCTTTCCTTGCGAAGGAGGAAGTGATAAAGTAGGTAAAATACTGCCAGACAGGTGGCTGACTCCAGCAAGTAGAGGAGCACACCGTTAAAGGTTTCCAGCATTTCTATGGTTGAGTGCTGCCGCATGAGTTTCTAGTCTTTCTTGTCTTCTTTTTCGTTCATTTCGCTTTCTACGTGCTTCATCAGTGATTCAAAGTCATTCACATCCAGGTCGTTTTCTTTAGCAAAGAAAGAAACGAGCTTTTGGAACGAACCACCAAAGTAGCCTCCAATGAAATTTTTAAGGTAAAAGTTACTGTACGCAGTCTTATCTACGATAGGAAAGTACTCATGGGTTTTGCCATAGGCATTGTATCCAACGAATCCCTTCTTTTCCAATATCCTAATTATGGTCGATACGGTGTTGTAGGCCGGTTTTGGTTCGGGCATTTTCGCCAAAACATCTTTTACAAATCCTTTCTTTACTTCCCATAGAATCTGCATTACCTGTTCTTCCGCCTTCGTTAATTCCCTCATATTCTCTATTATTTATAAGTGCACTATTGATGTAGAATCAATAATAAAACTATCTGTCTAGTTTTCCAACTAACGGGTTAGTTTTTTATTGTGCTTTGATGCTCTTAAAGCTGCGTGAATGCATAGGAAATAATGTTGGCTCCCATGCGCAGTGCGTTGAGTCTAATGGTCTGAGGATCATTGTGTATACGTTGATCTTCCCAGCCGTTGCCCAGGTCAGACTCATATGAGTAAAAGCATACTAGCTTACCCTCATAAATCAGGCCAAAACCTTGTGGGGGCTTCTTATCATGTTCATGAATTTTTGGCAGGCCCTCAGGAAACTTATATTTCTGATTGTAAATGGGGTGATCATGAGGCAATTCCACGAATTCCAGCTCGGGAAAAACCTTCTTCATTTCCAACCTAATGTACTGGTCGAGCCCGTAATTATCGTCTATGTGCAGAAAGCCTCCAGAGGCAAGGTAGTTGCGCAGGTTTTGTGCCTCCTGACCGGAGAATACCACATTGCCATGGCCGGTCATGTATACCCAGGAATAATCGAAAAGCTCTGGACTGCCAATTGCTACTACGGCATCTTGCTCATCGATATTAGTTTTCAGTTGCTCATTGCAGAACTCAGCCAGGTTGGGCAAGGCCGTCTTATTAGAATACCAGTCGCCACCGCCATTGTATTTCAGTTTGGCAAATCTGATTTTGTCTTGTGCAAGCGTGGCACTGGCCATCAGCAGCATTAGAAGCAGGGTTGACGTGAGTTTCCGTAAGGTCATTCAATGATAGTTTGGTCCAAAATAGTGAGAATCACCGACTCCACCTTGGCCTTCAAACGTTCAATTTTCACCAGGTGTTTTTTAATGGCTACTTTTTTCTGTGAATGGAGTGGATGTAGTGCTTGAACCATACGGTCAAACTGTTTAATATCGCGAACTTTCCTTGACTTACCTTGGTTGGGAGAGGATGAACAGAACCACGAGTTCTTAAGATATGCAGGTCGATTTTCAGGAGTTTATAATGAAACTGGAGCAACGGTTGAAACAACCCTTGCCAGGGCGTGATGCGCAGGTGAAAATGGCGCCATATCCGGTAGATGAAAATCGCTTCAAGCAAAACTTGACCCGGCCTGCCAAACTCAGTGGGGTTATGGCTTTACTCTACCCACATGATAACGAAATCTACCTACCCCTGATTAAGCGCCCCACTTATGAGGGTGCACATAGTGGGCAGATAAGCTTTCCTGGTGGTAAATATGAGAAAGAAGACCTGAACCTGAAGAACACAGCGTTGAGAGAAACTCATGAAGAAATAGGAGTGCACCCTGACCATGTGGAGGTGGTAGGTCAGCTTAGTGAAATGTTCATCATCGCCAGTAACTTCAAGGTGCTGCCTTCTGTGGGCTATGTGCCTGCCAAGCCAAAGTTTATTCCTGAAGTGCAGGAAGTAGAAGAGGTTTTGGAGGTGAGCCTGACCGACTTATACGATTTGAGCAAAAGGGGAGTAGAGCCCATGCGCTTTGGTGACTATACCATTCAGTCGCCTTATTTCGATGTGCAGGGGCATGTGGTGTGGGGTGCCACAGCCATGATGCTCAGTGAGTTGCTTCAGGTACTTTCAGAGCTAGATTGACTTGGGATTAAATCGCTGAGTCAATCATTTCCATTTCGCCTCAATCATCTTACCAATTAGATAAATCGAATTTTAAGTGCTTTCACTAACAAGATACTGTTTCAATTTTTGATACAAATCTTGTGGTTCGAATGGTTTGGAGATGATTTCCGACATGGCCGACTCGGTTACTTGCACATATATGTCAGACGCGCGCTGGGCCGTCATGGCAACAATCCTTGTTTCGGCATTTTTAGTGGCTTCTTTACGAATGCGCTCGGTAGCTTCGAAACCATCCATGCCATCCATTTGCAGGTCCATCAAAATGAGGTCGAAACGCATATCCATTGCCTTTTCCAAAGCTTCTTCACCGCTTCTGGCTTCTATACATTCGGCATTCCAGATGTTGAAGAGGCGTTTGAGCACCAGACGGTTCATGTCGCTGTCGTCTACTACCAGAATTTTGGCGGCCTTCAGGCTTTTGTCGCTTACCTCCATGTCACTTTCTTCGAAGATTTGCATAGAGTGGTGCAATCTGAAGTCTATGTCGAAACTGAAGCTGGTACCTTCATCTTCAACACTATGCACATCGATGTCGCTGCCGTGTAGTTCAATCAGTTTTTTGGTAATGGCCAGTCCAAGACCCGTGCCACCATATTTTCTGGTGGTTTCACGACTGGCCTGCTCATAGTCTTCAAATATCTCCTTGAATTTCTCTTTAGGAATGCCAATGCCGGTATCAGAAACTGAAAAGTGCACAGAGGCGGTTTCATCTTTGATGCCTTTTAGTGATGCCGCTACTGTGACATTACCCTCATGAGTGAATTTCAGAGCATTGCTGATGAGGTTGTTGAAGATTTGGGTAAGCCTGGTTGGGTCGCCAATTACACGGTCGGGTGTTAATTCACCTACCTCGAGAATCAGCCGAACGCCCTTACTGGACGCCTTGAATCTGAAGCTTTCGCAAATGTTTTTGAGCAGGTCTATGAGAGAGAAATCCGTTGACTCCAGGCTTAGCTTACCTGCTTCAATCTTATTGTAATCTAATATATCGTTGATGAGGGAGTGTAGGCTCTCGGCAGAGAATTTCAGCGCATCAATATATTCCTGGGTATCATCACTCTCATTTTCTATTTCCATCAAATGGCTAAGGCTAATGATGGCATTGAGCGGGGTTCTGATCTCATGACTCATTACAGAGAGAAACTCAGTCTTTGCCTGAGTAGCCTCTTCAGCCACCTTTTTTGCCTTCTGCAATTGCAGTTTCTGGTCGTTCAACTGATGTGTACGCTCGGCTACTTTTTCTTCCAATTCCTGATTGATGGATAGCTGCAACCTCTCGTTTTCGGTCAGCTGAAGAATGAGTGATTCCTGGGTGATGTTATGGTTGTCAAAATCACGCTTGATCTTATGGCCCATACCCAGCGAGAAGACGAAGATTTCTACCACAATGCCAATCTGAGATACATAGGGCACATCAGAATTAAAATCGAGGAGGTAATTGTAAGAGGCAAAGATGACCGTGATAATCAGGAAAATAGTACCCAACGCAAAATACCGAACGGCCATGATTGGTTTGGTGCTTATGGCCACGATGAAAACCAGTATAAAGGCACAAATCACAATGTTCAGGATGTTGTGCACAATGATGGCGGTTTTGGCATCGAAGGTAATCAGTAGGTAACTGACATTGAGTACGAAGAGCACAAACAGCACGCGCATTACCTGCTCTATTACATTGTGCCACACCGGAAACTGTGTTTTAGTCTCTATAAATGATCGGGCAAAAGCAAAATAGAAAACCGCTGTAAGCGTGGTCATTACCCAAAAAGGGGAAAGCCACATGGGGTTTTCAGGGAAAAGGTAAATGTCCAGGTACCCGTAGTAATTGAGAAAGTAAATGCTGTTGGCGAGTGAATAGAGCCCATAAAAGAGGAATTCTTTTTCCCGGGTATAGCCAAAGAAGATAAGCCCCAACAGGCACAGCACTACCAGAATGCCAGTAAAGATGCCTTCAAATATGTTTTTTGAATCTACTGCCTTGGCCCACTCTGCATAGGGTTGAAGCATGTAGCTAAAGCGGGCATCAAAGCCGTCAATGTTTTGGACCCTTACCAATACATCCAGCGGTTCTCTACTGTCTATATCCAACCTGGCTTTCGATTGGAATCCAAGGGGTATTTCCCGGTTACTGGCAGGGGTGAGGTAGCCGGCTTTACGTTCACTAACCCGGCTTTCTCGCAAAAAGTAAATGGTTTCCCGGGAGTTGGTCCCGGTAAAAAGCATGAAAGAGAGCTTTTGGCCTGTTGTGTTTTTTACTCTGACTTTGATCCAATAAGTACGACCGGGACTACGGTCGGTGAGTGTATTCAGGGGTTTGAAAAAATTGTCGGGCATGGATTGTATGTAGTCAAACTCCTTCTCGTTTGAGTCGTCTACATACACCATCAATTTGCTTTCATCAATGACCTGTTCTTCTTCCCTGTAAATCTGGTGTACATTATTCTGCTGGGCAACGAGCAAATTGCTTTTCAGTGAAAAGAACAGTACGGTTGAAAAACAAACAAAAAATAGAAATCTCCCCATGCTTCGGTTCGCGCAGATACGGAATTTTTGGTTTTTTAAGGTTAAAAACAAGTGAAATTGTCGAAACCCTACTATGCCTCTTGTATTAAGATCATTTGGGGTCTCAAATTACAAATTATTGTATGTGTATGAATCAGGGCTTTTATACTTGTGCAAAATGAAGTGCCTCTTTCGACCAAGGCTTGGATTGGTGGATGGCTTCCAATACTTTTTCCGGATCGGTGAAAACAGTCCAGATATCGCGATGTTTTTCCCCCATAAATCCTTCTTCCACGGCATGCTCCATCATGGCCAGTAATTGATCATAGTAGCCATCGAGGTTGAGTATGACAATGGGCTTTGTAAAGATGCCCAGACGCTTGAGTGTGATGGCCTCCATAAGCTCTTCGAGGGTGCCACAGCCGCCTGGTAGGGTAATGAGTGCATCAACACCTACCATAAACTGCTTTTTGCGATCGTGCATGTCGGCAGTGAAGATAAATTCATTCACATCTTTATGGTGAAACTCCACCTCTTTCATAAAGTGGGGCATGATGCCAATGATCCTGCCTTTTGCCTCCAGAACAGTATCGGCCAACTTGCCCATAAGGCCCCGTGCACCGCCTCCATACACTACAGTGGTATTGTTCTTTACCAGTGCCCTGGCTATTTTCTCTGTCGCCTCAAAATACTTTGGGTCCAGTTTATCGCTCGAAGCACAATACACACAGACCTTCTTTACTTTTCTCATTCGATCAATTTCGACATTTCGGTCATAACTCAAAAGAGGCATTCATCATTCTCTTCGTCAGGCGATATAAAAGAAGGGCTCGTCCATCATCGATTTGTTTATCTTTCATTTCAACCATTTATAATCACATGAAGCACCTATCTAATTTCTTCAGTCTTTTGACCTGTGTTATCTGCGTCTTCGCTGCGCAGGGGCTATCGGCCCAGGGTACCCGCTTGTTGAGGCAGCCAACGGTTTCATCCACTTCCATTGCCTTTGTGTATGCCAACGACCTGTGGATAGTCAACCGAGATGGTGGAAGGGCCACCCGGCTCACCAGCAATGCAGGTGGAGAAACCAATCCGCACTTTTCCCCTGATGGAAAAATGATTGCCTTTACCGGACAATACGATGGAAACGCTGACATCTATGTTATTCCATCTGCCGGGGGCGAACCTGTGCGACTTACCTGGCATCCATCTGGCGACAATGCCATGGGCTGGACACCCGATGGTGAGGTGCTTTTTACCTCTGGTAGAGAGAGTATTCCTACGCAAGAGTCGAAGTTTTATAAGGTGCCATTAACGGGAGGAACTCCCGAGGCATTGGTAGTACCCAGGGCTGCAGACGGTCAGCTTTCTGCCGATGGCAAAATGGTGGCTTATCAGCAGATTTCCTTTTGGGACCCTGAATGGCGTAACTACCGCGGTGGACAGGCCAAGCCCATCTGGATTATGAATATGAAAAACCACGATCTGAAGATGACGCCACGTACCGACAATGAGCGTCATACCAGCCCTGTATGGCACAATGGAGTGGTATACTATCTTTCTGAGCGCGATTTCGCCAACAATATTTGGTCTTATAATCCCAAGACAGAGGAAAACAAGCAGGTGACCTTTCATGCAGATTTTGACGTGAAAAACCTGGATGCCGGGGGTGGCATGATCGTGTATGAGCAGGGCAGCTATTTGCACTTGCTGAACCCTGCCAATGGCGAGTCGAAGCAGTTGAACATTGAAGTAGCGGGTGATATGAACTGGGGGCGCCCACGTTGGGTCAATGCAAGGGGCAGCCAGGTGCTGAATGCTCAGCTTTCTCCCACAGGCAAGCGTGCGATATTTGAATTCAGGGGAGAGATCATGACCGTGCCTAAGAAGGACGGCAATTGGAGAAACCTGACAAAGACCAGTGGCGTGGCGGACCGTTCGCCCATTTGGTCTCCCGATGGTGGTAAAGTAGCCTGGTTTTCTGACGAAAGCGGGGAGTATCAGCTTAAGATTGGTGACCAGGAGGGCATGGAAACACCAAGGTCTATTCCTTTGCCAAACCCAACTTTTTACTTCCAGCCACAATGGTCGCCAGACGGCAAATACATTGCCTATACTGATACTGATTATAACATGTGGCATGTAGATGTTGAGAGTGGAGCAGCTAAGAAAGTTGCTACCGACCTGTATGCGCATCCGGTAAGGAGCCTGAATCCGGCCTGGTCACCTGATAGTAAGTGGATTGCTTATGTCAAACTGCTGGAAAGTCAGTTTAAGGCAGTTTTTGTGCACAATGTGGAAACTGGTGCCACTGAGCAACTGACAGACGGCATGTCCGATGCCATTTCTCCGGTTTGGGATGAAAGTGGCAAATACCTGTACTTTCTGGCCAGTACCAATTACGGCATGAGCACTGGTTGGCTGGACATGAGCTCGTATAATATGCCCGTGACACGGGGCCTGTACCTCATTGTACTCAATAAAGCCGAACCTTCACCCTTTATGCCTTTAAGCGATGAGGAAGAAACTGGTGATGAGGAAAAAGAGAAGAAGGAGTCGAGCAATGAAGTAACCATCGATATGGATGGCATTGCTCAGCGCATACTTTCTGTGAATGTGCCTGTACGCAATTATACACAGCTGGTTCAGGGTCCCAAAGGCCATGTTTTCTATGGCGAGCTGGTGCCCAATGTGGGTGTGAAACTGCATCGCTATAGCCTGAAAGACCGTAAGGCAGTGGAATACCTGCCTAATGTGAGCTATGCGACTACTTCGGCAGACCGCAAGCAACTGCTTTTTAGAAGTGGCAGCAACTGGGGCATTGTGAGTACTAGTGGTGGACCCAAAAAGACCAGCCAGGGTAGGTTGAGCATTTCAGGTGTTCGTGTCAAAGTCAACCCTCCGGAAGAGTACAAGCAGATTTTTAAGGAAGGCTGGCGCTACATGAGAGACTTTCTGTATGTAGACAATACGCATGGTGCTCCATGGGATGATGTATGGAAATGGTATTCGCCCTGGGTAGATCATGTGAGACACCGCTCAGACCTCAACTATGTAGTAGATATTATGAGTGGAGAGATTGCCGTGGGGCACTCTTACACTTCTGGAGGTGATTATCCATCACTCACCAGTGACAGGGTAGGGCTGATGGGAGCAAACATTAGTAAGCAGAGAAATGGCTATCGCATCGATAAGATTTATACGGGTGAAAACTGGAACCCCGGTTTGCGATCGCCACTCTCAGGTCCGGGTATCGATGTGCGTGAAGGAGATTACATTCTGGAAGTAGATGGAGAAGAAGTAGCTTCTGATCGCAATATCTACAGCTACTTTGTGGGCACAGCCAACAGACAGGTGAAGCTCTTGCTGAATGATAAGCCCAAGAAGGAGGGAGCACGGCTGGTAACCATACAGACGGTGTTCAATGAAGCTGGCCTTAGGCGTTTTGACTGGGTAGAAGGTAACCGCAGAAAAGTAGACGAACTATCTGGCGGCAAACTGGCCTATGTCTATGTGCCCAACACGGGCAATGGTGGCTATACTTATTTCAATCGCTACTATTTTGCCCAGCAGCACAAGCAAGGTGCTGTAATTGATGAGCGCAACAATGGTGGTGGTTCAGCAGCCGATCATATAGTGGACGTACTGGCCAGGAAGCTGCATGGTTACTTCAATAGCCGTGTAGACGGACACAGACCGTTTACTACCCCTGGTGCTGGCTTGTGGGGGCCAAAGGTGATGATCATTAATGAAAGGGCGGGCTCAGGTGGAGATCTGCTTCCCTATATGTTCAGAAAAATGGAGATAGGTCCACTAGTTGGAACACTTACCTGGGGTGGCCTGGTAGGCACCTGGGACACACCAAGGTTTATAGATAATGGCAGTATGGTGGCTCCTCGTGGTGGTTTTTACGATACTGATGGTGAATGGGCCGTTGAGGGTGATGGCGTGGCACCAGACATAGCCGTTGAGCAATATCCCAAAGATGTGATTGCCGGAAAAGACCCGCAACTGGAAAGAGCTGTAAAAGAAGCCCTGGCCAGAATGCAGACTGAGGGCATAGTATTGAAGCCGGAACCAGCTCCACCCATTAGGTCGAAAAGGCCAGTAAAAGGAAATTAATAAAGGAGACCCACACAAAAGTTTCTCGTCATTGCAAACGCTGTGAAGTCAGCCTGATCGACAAAAGGGAAACAGTGCCTTTTTATAGCTCGGAAGCCAGCAGGGAGGTCGATTCGCTGCGTTTGTGATGACGTTTTATTTGTCTATTGGTGCAACTTCTATTCGTGAAAGTAGCAGTTTCACCTATGTAAGTAATTACATGTAATGGTATTGGTCTGTTATTTTTTTGTATCTTCGTAAGCTTGCTTCTTACTGCCATGCTCTCAACCATAATACTCCTAACTTCTGGGGTCCTGGGTATTTTTTGGACTTCCAAAGTGCGAAATCAGTTTACGAAATTTTGTGCATTTCTGATTTCCATTGCTGTACTTACCCTCATCATACCTCATCATCTAACCCGGAGTTACGGCCCTTATTTTCTGGCATTTGCTTGTTTTATGGCAGGCTTTGAACCGGGCAGTTCCAGGCGCATCAAAACCTTTCACAAAATCTATTTTGGAATCTCTGGGGTGCTGTTCGCAGCAGTTGCGGTTGACCGCGTGATCATCTGGCCGCTTATGGATATTCAATTTTGGCCCCTGCTGTTGCTCTTTTTAATAGTGACAGGGCTATTTATGGTGAAAGACCCGAAAATGGTTAAGACGAGACTGACATACCTGTATGTATGGATTGGTATGGGGCTTGATCACCTGATTAGGCTTATATAACCAAAGCGCGAGGAAACAGCCGTGACCTAAGGTTCCCTTACATCTTCTCGTACATCTCGCGTAGTTTTTTACGCGTAATGGTGTCTTTCCAGTTTTTGCCCAGGGCATTTTCCCAAAGTGGTTCCAGGAAGAGTGCCACGTCAATCATCTTTTCGAAATCAGCATCGCTTACACCAGCGCAAATACCAGTTGGTATGTGAATGCCATGTTTGTCTACCATGGCCTTGAATTTGGCTACGCCTTCAGGGTAAAACTCTTCCAGGTGGTCGAACACTATGCAATTACCAATGCCATGCTTGGTGCCAAGCAAGAACGATAAGCCATAAGAAACGGCATGTGCCACACCTACCTGAGAGTAGGCAATGGACATACCACCGTGGAATGAGGCCATCATGAGCTTGTCATCAGAGTCATCGTCCCAGTGATTTTTTTCAAGAAAAACCTCTTCGCAAAGCTCAAGAGCTTTTTCTCCGTAAGACTTAGAAAAGGCATTGAGGTAAGTGCCGGTGAGTGACTCTATACAGTGAATGTAGCAGTCCATGCCGGTATAGAAGCGCTGGTTTACGGGCGCATTGCGGATGAGTTCAGGGTCCAGAATGATCTGATCGAAGGGGGTATAATCACTGTTCATACCCAGCTTTCTTTCGGGGCCGGTAAGCACAGTGGTGCGGGATACTTCCGCACCAGTACCTGAAAGAGTAGGAACACCCACATGATAGGCACCGGGCACTTTTACCAGGTCCCAACCTTGATAATCGGCAGAAGAACCCGGGTTGGTCATCATCAAAGCTACCGCCTTGGCCAGGTCCAGCATGCTGCCACCACCAATACCAATGATGCCTGATACTTCACCAAATTCATTTTTTAGCGATTGCGCAATGCTATCTACCTGCTTGGTTTTGGGTTCTTCATCTGCACTGGCAAAAATCACTTTGTCTTTGCCTTCCAGCGGGATGCGCGAAATCAGAGACTCGCGCTCTTTGAAGAAATCGTCTACCACATAAATAAAAGGTGCAGCACCTTTGCGCTGTGGGGCTACTATGTCGGCTGTTTGGCCAAAGCTACCTCGGCCGTAAACGACCATTTTTACCATTGGGAAGTTCTTGAACTGGGTCATACCGCATTCTGATTTATCGCATGCAAAATTACTAGTCTGTTTCAGACTATCGTCAATTCATCTGAAAATCTTCTTTCCTCCATGGCTTTGAGTGGGCTAAACTCACAATTACCCACTTCTGGGTAGGCACTTTACCCAGTCTGAAGGATTTAATGGCGTGCATCAATGCGAGAGCTTTGTAAAACGAGCTCAGAAAAATATCAGAAACCATTAATCACAGAAAAATGAAAAAGAGCAAAATCTTATCACTAAACCTGGAAGAAGAAATAACCAAATCTCAAGACCTTACCGAAAACGGTGGGAATTACGAAGAAGGGAATGAACCTCAATCGAGTACCGAATCAACTGTGAGGTATTTTGTGAATGACATGACTGCCGAACGGCTTTTTGGTCCTTACTTTTCCTTTGAAACGGCCGAAGAAGTGGCCCGTAGAAGGCAAGAGAAATTCCCAACTCATAACATCATAATTCAGCAAGTTAGCGGTGAAGATGCTGCAGCCATTGAAGCCAATGATGCCTCAGAGTTGGCATTGAGGTTTTGGGTACTGCACTATGAAAAAGACAGAAGATACGGGCCTTATTATTCATTCGGTACCGCTCAGGGCGTCATGATCAGGAAAAAGAGTGAGTATCCTGGTGACCGCTTTGACATAGAAGAAGAAGAATTTGAACCTTCAATGATCAATGCTACCGAAACTGATACAGCTGGTATAAACGTAGCAGATAGCATCAATTCGCAGCAAGTTATTTCAGTCAGGGTATATTTTACAGCTCAGGGACTTGGTTCATTCAGAGCCGGAAGATTCAACACTTCTAATGGAGATTCTTCAGGTTGGTTTCGAGCTGGCTCGTCCATTGCGCTCAGTGCCATAGCAGCCTCGGGCCATAAGTTTTCTCATTGGACTTTTGACGGCAATTTTGGAGGAAATCAAGCTTCGCGAACCGTAAGGGCCAAGAGAGGAATGAAGATCGTAGGCGTGTTTGCGCCTGCCTAAGGGGAAAATCAAAAGTGGGTTGGTGATTTGTGCTGACCCTTTCTCTTTTTAACTTCATAAGAGGATATTATGATGTTTTTACAACCTGTTAGTATAAATTAGATTAGTTATGGAATCAAATAATAAATTAAACCTCACATTCTCAGATTTTCTGAGTTTCAAACCCATGGCCTTTGCCAAAACCTGGCTCGATGAAGGCCTGCTGAAATTAAAGTCTGTACAAGTAGCCATTCCAGTACCAAATAGCAGTTTCTGTATTGCGAAAGAGCCGAAAATGGTTGTCAAAAAGGATAAAGGAAGAATCATATTGAAGGTAGAGGTTGATGGAGAGGGAGATGATAGAAAGGCTGGACAAATGTTGTATTTCAGCATGCGTCCTTTAGGGGAGTTGGCTGAATTTGATCAACGAAATTTTGATTTGATTGTCAAAGTGAACTCTAAAGACACCCGCCCGCAACTTGGTAAGAGTGTGGTGAAAATCGTAGATGAAGAAGCCGAGTAAACGATTTTTATTGATCCTTGCATTACTGCTCAATAGTGCCTGGGGCCTGGCTCTTCAATTTGAACCTGGCCAATGCGACTCGTTGATTATGCAAGGTCAAGCTGCTTATGGCAGCCGCGACCATCAAAAATTGTCAGTTCTCCTTACAGAGGCGACAGGAAAAACTTGCGAGCCTCACTTGCTTTATTGGTTGGCTCGTAGTCTCAACCGACAAGGCCTTCGTGATTCTGCCAGGCTCTATTTCAATCGAATTCTTAATGAACCTTTGGCAATTGACACTTTGCTGCTGGGAGATGTACATTATTGGAAGGGACGTTCCTACCGTTCAGACGAAGTGTATGAAGAAGCAGTAGCAGCGCTGCTTAAGAGCTTGATACTCTTCGACAGTGTGGCTTACCCTGCAAAGCATGCTCGATCGCTTAATGCTTTAGGTAATGCCTACATGGACATGGGCGATATGCAAAAAGCCTTGACATACAGAGAAGCGTATGTAAAAAGCATGGCGAAGTCGGGCAACCTCAGACGGTTGACCATTGCCTACCTCAATTTGGCTACTACATTGAGTTATACCGATTCGCTGAGAAGTAAAACTATTTTCCAAAGAGCCTTGGTTAATGAGCAGCGCCATTCAGATGAGAATCTACGAGCTATCATCCATCAAAACCTCGGTGCCTTGTTCATTGAGAAATTTCAGCAGTTTGATTCTGCCAAATACCACTATAATATAGCTCGAGGGCTATATGTGTCTACAGGCGAAAGTGTACTCGATCTCGATATTAACATTGCTGCCATTAAAGAATACCAGGGTGACTGGTTGGGTGCCAGGAATGGTTACCTGGAAGCCCTGGAACAAATAGAAGCCCTGGAAGATAAATCGTATCAGCTGATCATTTATGGTAACCTGGCAGGAATCAACGAGAAATTGGGCAATTACAAGCAGGCTTATGAATATGAGAGAAAACGGGCTGCGGTAAGCGAATTACTGGTCAATGAAGAAAAGAACAGGGCACTGGTAGAAGCAGAAACCCGCTATAAAACCGCTGAACAAGACAAGCAGATCATTGGTCTGGAAATTGACAAAAGACAGGCGGAGTTTGAGAAAGAAAGAGCCGCTACTTTGGCCTGGATTGCGGCCCTGGTTTTACTGGTAGTAGGATTGGTCGCCTATTTTCTTTTGAAGAATTATCGCGCCAGACGTGTGATTGCGGAGCAGCAAAGTAGACTGGACAAGCAACGCGTAGTGGAACTGGTAAGGCAGCAAGAACTAATTGGCTTTGACGCCATGGTTTTGGGCCAGAACAACGAGCGCAAGCGACTGGCAGAAGCTTTGCACGATCACCTGGGTAGCCTCATGGCCACTTTGAAGCTGCGGTTTGAGAGCTTTTGGCTCAAATTGGGCATGGCTGAAAATACAGATCAGAGTGCATATGACAGCTTGGTAGACCAAATAGATCAGGCCTGTGACGAGGTGCGAAAGGTCTCACATGATACCCGGTCGGGCATTTTGATCTCTGAGGGGCTGCTGCCTGCCATTAAAGAATTGGCAGGCAACATCAATGAATCAGGGTCCATTAATATAGAGGTGAGCGGTTTTGGGCTTAATACTGGCCTGGAAGGCACCATTGAGCTGGCCATTTACAGAATTGTGCAGGAGTTATTGACCAATATTATCAAGCATTCTGAAGCCCGGAATGCTTCAGTACAACTCACCATGCATGAAAACAGCCTGAATATCCTGATAGAAGACCAGGGCAAGGGTTTTGAACCGAAGAGCAAAACCGATGGAGTTGGTTTAAAGAGTATTCGTAGCAGGGTCAACTATTTAAAAGGCGAAATGGCCATCGATAGCCATTCAGGCCGAGGAACAACCGTGAATTTGGACATCCCATTGAACTCATGAAAATCAGCATAGTAGACGATCACCAAATGTTTGTAGATGGACTGGCTTCCATCATCAGTCAATTTCCCGATGTGGAATTGGTGTTTACGGCCAATAATGGGAAGGAATTCCTAAAGAAGTTGGAATGGGAGGCTGCGCCAGATCTGGTACTGATGGACATCAATATGCCAGAAATGAATGGTCTAGAGCTTACTGAAGCATTGATTGAGAGCCACCCTAAAATGGGCATATTGGTACTCAGTATGTTGGATGACGGGAAGCAGATCAAAAAGATGATAGACCTGGGGGTGAAGGGTTATATACTGAAAAACACCGGACGCGATGAGCTCTATAAAGCCATGATGTGTGTGTTCAGGGGAGAGTCTTATTTTAGCAAGGCGATTGGTGAAAATGTATTGGGAGAGATGGTGAAGACAAAGTCTCGGGAGAATGAGCAGCAGGTAAAACTCAGTGTTAGAGAAAAAGAAGTGCTCCGGCTTGTTGCCAAAGGCTGGACTTCACAGCAGATAGCAGATGAGCTGTTTTTGGCACGACTCACCATTGAGACTCACCGAAAGAACATTAAACTAAAGCTTGGGATCAAAAGCACCGCTGCCTTGGTTAAGTACGCCATAGATCAGATGTTGATCTAATCAGTCTGGTTATCGCGCTAAAAAGTCGATTGCAAAACCTGGGCTCAGTCTTCCACTATAAACGTATTGGCCCTTTCCAGATCTTCCGGAGTGTCTATTTCAATGCCCATGTATCCGGTTTCTACCATCTTGATCTTTTTGCCAGTCTCAAGGTAGCGCAGACACTCAATTTTCTCGGTGTCTTCCAAAATGGTCATAGGCGTATGATAGAAGTCAAGCAAAGCCTGCTTTCTAAATGCATAAACACCAATGTGCTCATAATACTTAGGGTTGGCCGCTTTGTTTCTTGGGTAGGGAATGGGCGACCGGGAGAAGAACAGCGCATAGTCGTTATTGTCGACTACTACCTTCACATAGTTAGGGTCCTCAATCTGGTTTACCTTGGTGAGTACCTGCATGAGCGAAGCCAGGTCTATGTTGTCGGCATCGGGGCCTTCAAAAACGGCCAGAAGCTGTTCAAGTGGTTCACGTTTTGTAAAAGGCTCATCGCCCTGTACGTTCACAATGATGTCGGCCTCAATTTGCTCAGCCGCTTCTGCGATTCGATCGCTACCACACTCGTGTTCTTTCTGGCTCATAATGGCTTTGCCACCATGATCGACAATTTCTTTATAGATGACATCACTGTCTGTTACCACACAGACCTCGGCAAACAATCCAGTTTTCTCTACCGCCTCATAGGTTCTGCGAATTACCGATTTAGACCCTAGCATTGACATGAGCTTGCCGGGAAAGCGCGTGGCACCATAACGTGCCGGAATAAGGGCGACTACTTTCATGCGAGCGCTGCTTTAATGGTTTCAGCCATGCCTTTAGCACGAGCATGTGCCTGTTCTTCAGTCCAGCTCAGGTTAATCAGTGAGGAGATAGTACGCCCCATTACAGCATCTGATTTAGCAAACTGATCGAAGTCGTATGCTGCAATGGCCTTGGTAAGTCCTGGATTTAATGGAAACAGCGAAGTGGTGTTTTTTAGGTGATCCCACTTTTTGATGTAGTGCCAGTTGTTGTCAAACCAATAGAAGTTGCCACCGTGACCATTGGCTAGCAGTGCCTTGTGTGTGCTTCTTGCCAGTTCTTCAGTAGGTAAGAAGAAAGAGAGGAAGGAGGCATTGTCGCCTTCCGGGTCGGGAATGCGTCTGAAAGTCACACCTTCAATGGGCTCCAGCGCTGCTTTGATGATGGCGTTATTTTTTCTTTGAATAGCCAGGATTTGATCCAACCTTTTGATTTGTCCGAGCCCAACTGCCGCATGAAGCTCAGATATTCTGTAGTTATAACCCAGGAAAGGATGTGTTTCCGCTCCACGATCACTGCCCACATGGTCGTGGCCATGGTCTGTATAGTGGTCTGAATTACGATAGAGGGTTTCGTCATTGGTAAGCACTGCTCCGCCTTCACCGCAGGTAATGGTTTTTACAAAGTCAAAAGAAAAGGTGCCGGCATGACCGATAGTGCCTAGTTTTTTGCCCTGGAAAGTACCGCCAATGGCCTGGCAGGCATCTTCCAACAACAGCAGGTTATGTTCTTCGCAGATGGCTTGCAGTGCATCCATTTGGGCCATAGAGCCACACATGTGCACCGGCATTACCATTTTAGTATTGGGAGTGATGGCAGCCCTTACGGCTTCAGGGTCCAGACACAAGGTGTCGTCAATGTCTACCAAAACGGGGGTGGCGCCTGCAGCAATAATGGCCTCAAAGCTGGCAACAAATGTGAAAGTAGGCATGATTACTTCGTCTCCTGCACCTACACCCATCACGGCCATGGCAGTACTAAGGGCTGTGGTACCAGATGAAGTAAGTTGGGCATAGCCACAGTCAAATTTTTCAGTAATGGCTTGCTCAAGCTCTTTGGCTTTCCAATGGCCATTACGCATGGCATCAAAGCCATAGCGCATCAATATTCCTGAATCCAATACGTCTTGAACTTCTTTTCTTTCCTCGTCTCCGAATAACTCAAATCCTGGCATGTCTGTGATTTATTTAGGTGGACAAAAATAGACAGAAATGCCTATAAATGGGGCACTATTTTAAAAAGCTGTATTTCTAGTATGCCTATCCTAAATCGAGACTCAAAATGAGAAAAATATTCCCGAATTGGGACTAAAATTTGCTTTTACATCAAAGTGTGATTCTATAACTCGTTGAAAATGAGAAAAATAAAGGTGGGTTGAATCTTGGCAAGCCTATTGTAATAATGGAAGTACAGATTTACCATAGTGTAAATCATTGTTGGTTTGTGAAGTTGATGGTTATTTATCTATTTGGTTGAGGTGTGCCCCAGAAAAGAAGTTTCTGGGGTACTTTTTTTTGATACCTACTTGTGTTAAAACGAGTAAAAAATAAAAGGGTGACCATATGGCCACCCTTTCTTATTTGTTTCAATATCTATTTCACTAATTGGTAGTGATCACGCCTCTTAAAGGCAGCACCTTCACTCTTGGAATGGTGGCGCCATAGGCTGCATTTATCTCATCAATAATAGCATTGGCAATGAGGGCATATCCACGAGGGTTGGGGTGGATGCCATCCGTTGAAGTAATGCCATTAGGACTAAAGTCAGGAGCAAGGCTCACGCCCTCTACAATAATGCCTAACGTACCGTCAGCAGCAGCTACACCAGCAGGCGTCATGGCCAGCGCAGTAGCGGTAGCCGCATTCAGACCAAAAGCGTCAGCAAATACAGGGTGTGTATCAACCACTCTGATTTTGGTGGAACCCACTTGTGCGTTAATGGCAGCAACAACACCATCTATGATCGCATTGTATGTGGCTCTGGCCGTCACCACGTTTACCACTTCAGAAGCAGAAAGAACGAAATTGTCGGCAAGTGGGTAGCTGATACCTGATAATAGCTGACCATTGCCTAGTATATCTCTATTGATTTCTCTTGCTGCAGTCAAAGTGAGCAAGTCGTTAGGCGTAGCTTGTCTGGCAATTCTATAAGGTTCCAGAGCAGCACGAGTGGCGGCATCAATTAAGCTACCAGCTACTAGTGCATCCAACATTGGACCAATGTCAGTCAAAGCATCATCATCCATCAGCACTGGATTGGCACCAGCTGCAAAGGTAACCTGACGAGCGGCTGCTTCAGCAGCAGGAATCAGACTCTGTGCTGCCAGAACATTCAGTATCTGGTTATAACCGCCAAAGGCACCATTTAGCACTGCCGCTGTAGCAGCATCTAATGGAACAGGGTTATAGGGTACAGCTCTAAAGAAAGGCGCCAATACAATAGGAGGTATGTTCATTACCATTCCATCTGCACCAGTGGATGCCATAGTACCCAGGGCCTCAGTCAGTGCAGCTGTAAATGTAGCTGCATCTGTGATTTGAGCCTCATCAAGCCCGCCACTGGCAGCATAGCCCAACACATCATTGTTTCCTAACCAGAAGGTGTAGAAAGTCGGATTGGCAGCTACTGCTTCCTGCAGTATTGTTGAAGTACCTGGACTAGAAGCAAACCTTGCATACAAACCATTGCCGGCAAGTGCAGGGTTGTTAAAATCCGTCAGTCTCATGCCGGGAACACCAAAGTTGTTTAAGGCAGCCTTGTTACCAGTATAAGCAGTAGGTATTTCTCCTACAGTAGGAACGGGGGCCAATAGACTGAGGCTCAGCTCAAGCCTTCCAAGTGGTGCGCCACCTTGACCAAGGCCTGAAAAACCGTTGTCGGAATTGATATCAGGTTGGTTGAAAGCACCACCACCTACACCATTGGCCATCATTTGCTGGGCAATGAGTGCTGGGAAAGATTGTGCTTGTCCGCTGTTATAAAGAGCGCCATCCTGAAAACCTGCCGTAAGCGAGTTGCCTATGGCTACGTATTTACTCACGTTCAGGCTACCAGCACTATAGGTAGCCGCGGTGGGTAGGGGGTTGTCTGCTAGTTGCTGGGCAATCAAGTCTTCATCTTCATCACAAGACAATGACAGCACAAAGCCAGCGGCCAGTATTGACAATAAGTATGTCTTTATATTTTTCATTTTCATGTGTTTTTTACTTGAAGAATTCATCAAAGGTGATCTGGATGTAATAGACACCTCCAAGCGAAGGGTTACCAAATGAGGTAGTATAACGCTCATTCAGCAGGTTGCTGGCGCCAATCTTCACGATTGTTTTCAGGTCTGGTATTTTGTAGCTCACCTGAGCATCCATAGTGCCATATTCTGGGATTATACCCACACCAAAAGACGATTCCCAAAGGAATGCCTGCTGCCAACGATAGGCAATGTTGAAGCCTAAACGATCGGTCACTTTTCTGTTAGAGAAAGTGATGTTGTAGCGATACTTAGGAGTGTTGTAGCTGGCACGGAAACCCTGGTTGATCAAATCGTCCTGAGAGATCAACTCGTTGTAGGCAACGTTACCGCTAATTTTGAAGTTGCTAGGCAAAGAGTAATCTGCCTGAAATGCCCAACCTTGTGACTCTACATTACCAGTAGCGTTAATGTCGAAGCCAAATCGCTGGGTAGGAATAGTTCCTGCCACAATTTGATCTCTTACTGCCTGGCTGTCATTCACTTTCGCTCCTGTCAGACCGTTTGGTACTGCCTGAGTAAAGTCAATTTCAGCAATGAAGTCAGAATATGAGCTGTAGTAGTAGTAAGCATCAATCAACAGCTTGCCATCAAAAAACAGGCCTTTATAACCTACTTCAAAGGTATTTACTTTTTCAGTTTTGAATTCGTTGGCTACTCTGCCTTCCAACTGAAGTGCTGCTGCATTGCCAGTGGCTTGTGCTGCTGCTACACTATTAGTAACGTAAGCATTTTGTGGGTTGAAGTTATAACGATTCACCAACAGGTCGTTGCTACCAATCAGTCTTCTGGTTACTACATCCAGATCAATGAACTGATCCTGGGTAGTAGGAATACGGAAACCTCTCTGGAATGAACCACGAATGTTGTGGTTGCCACCCAAAGTTCCTACTGCAGAAATACGTGGCGAAAGCTGACCTTCAAAGAATTCATTTTTGTCATACCTCAATGAACCCTGAATCTTCAGGTTATCATCAACAAGGCTTTTAGAGGCTTGTACATAAGCACCCCATTCGTTGAAGCTGATTTCTTCGCCACTGTCTTCCAGGGCAAAAAGCGTTCCTTCTGAGTTCAGAGAGAATCTTCTCCAGTTGGCACCTACTACCAGGTCAACCGCTTCAATGTCACCTGAAAAGTCTTTACTACCTTCAAAGTGCCACATTTTAGACTTGTCCAGGAATTTCGCACCACCGTCTGCAATAGATTGGCTGCGGAAATTGTCGAACAGTTGTTGAAACTGCAATGACCCTGGAAGAGGCTGTGCTGCTCTACCTGCTGCACGTCCGGCAGCATGTGCTTGCTCAAGGTTACCACCAACCAATCTTGAACCTGCAAAACCACCCAGATAGGGGGCAAGGTAGGTGGCCTGGTTGATAAGAGATGCTACTGTATTGGCAGCGTAGCTATCTCCTGAATTCTCTTGAGTAGTATAACCTCTGATGTAGAAATCATTGCCTTTCAGTTCCACCTTACCAGTTGCAATGGTAAAGTCGTCCAGCACAAAGCGGTCATTGGCAGTATATACAGTGCTACCAGAACCCCAGTTGAACTGACCTAAAATCTCCAGGTTGTCATTAATACGGTAGTGCAGGGCACCACCAATTTTGATACTTTCTGTGGTGTTGTCTACAAAAGATGACTCGAGAAAACCGTCAGGAGTAAACAAACCGTCCAGACCATCAGGTATGAGAGTCCTTATCAAAGGCAGCGTTTGATCACCACCGGCAATTCCAATATCAGCGATGGTTCCTACATCAATTCCAAAGTCGCCATAGGTGTTCACACCATCATAAAAGCGATTGTCACCTCTTTCAGTAGCACCGCGTTCTACTGAGCCAAAAGAAGCAAGGCCCTGATCACGTGTATCAGTACCTACAAAGTCATTGGCTCTCAGGTAAGAGGCCGTTACTTTAAATGCAAGCTTATTATTGAATGCTTTTGCAAAGCGGAAACCATAATCGTGGTAGAGCGACATGTTGTCATCTCTTTCATCCACATGGTTTACACCGGTTTTGGCATAAGCACTGAATCCCTGATAATCGAAAGGATTTTTAGAGGTAAGCAGCAATATACCGTTGATGGCATTCGGTCCGTACAGAGCAGAAGCAGCACCAGGTATCATTTCCGCAGACTCAAGGTCCAGGTCATTGATACCCACAATGTTACCTACTGCAAAGTTCAAACCGGGAGCCTGGTTGTCAATTCCGTCAATCAACTGAACGAAACGGGTGTTACCGTTGGCACCGAAACCACGGGCGTTCACCGACTTAAAAGTCAAAGACTGTGTACTGAAATCGACACCTTTCAAATTGGCCAAACCATCGTAAAAAGAGGTGGCGGCTGTGTTTTGAATGTCCAGGATGTCCATTTTTTCAATGGAAACGGGCGACCTTAAGATGCTCTCTTCGACCCTCGAAGCGGATACTACTACTTCTTGTCCGAAAATCACTTGTTCTACCATGCGGATCTCAACACCAGCAAGGGAAGCCTGATTGACCTCAAGTTCCTGAGCCTGGTAGCCCACAAATGAAAAAATCAATGTCACCGGTGGCGCTTGATTAATAGTTATACTGAAATCGCCCTGAGCGTTCGTAATGGTACCGACAACTTTGTCTTTTACCCTTATGTTCACACCAGGCAGCGTTTCTCCGGTGGCATCATCCACCACTTTACCTGAGATTGTCGTACTCGACTGAGCATTTAATGCTATCGATTGCATAAATGCCGCAAGAACTAACAACCCCATAAAGATTCTCTTCTTCATCATTTTATAGAGTTTTGAAACAAATAAAGTTTGGCTTGTTTAATAAAAAGGTTATTTAAATCTACGTGTATTTCCAAAAATACAATGTTTTCCATGTAATTAAAGCGTCTGGGGGAAAAATGTTCGTCATGCATACTAAATTACGACCATGCACGAAACCCCAAAACGTAAGCGCTTTTCAACGATTTTTTGAATTATTCAAATAATTAAGGTCGAGGAACGACTCACAAACCGAGAATGTTACGGTCTGTTGAGCCGATGTTGTAGGTATAACACCCAAAATTTAAGAATTGTTGGCAATGAAAAATAGCCTTTTGCTAGACAATTTTTCTAATGGGTATTAAAAAAGAAGGACAAATCGTTCCTTCTCGCAAGAATGGCTCTATGTTTAGCCCTGATTTTTAAGCTCTTCTTCCAGGTGCTTTACAAATTTATCACAGAGTCTGTTCATGGCCGTGGCCATAAATTCATCTCCGGTAGCGTTGAGAATACTCTGAGCCAGGCCGCCCAGGCAGTCAACATAAAATCGTTTCATTTCATCCACAGGCATCTCCTTACTCCACAGGTCAATGCGCATGGTGTTCTTGTTCATGTGATCCCAAATGTTCAGGCTAATCGATTTGGTTTCATCTTCACCACCATCTTCTTTGTCCGAAGCATTCCAATAAATCTTTTCAGGGATGTTCTCATCATCTAACAGTACCCTTAATTTGATTTCTGACTCTCTCATTTCTCAAAATTTTGCCAAAGATAGAAGGTGAAGCCGGAAGTCCGAAGCCAGAAGCCAGAAGTTTGAAGCTGGAAGCTGGAAGTAGGGAGTAGGAAGTCAGAAGACCGAAGACGGAAGACAGGAGCAGCTATCGATTTGCGAGCGAAGCGCGGCAATCTTCTGTGACGTAACGATTCTAAAAAGGAGACCCGCTTTTGCCGGCAGGCAGGTTGCCTTGCAGTCGTTTCCTGTCTTTCGACAGGAATCTTCTTCGCAATGACGAGATTGGAGGCGGGAGTTAGGTTGGTGAGCTTTGGAATTTGTGATTTGACATTTGAATCTTAGCACCTGAGTTGCCTTTTTGGTCTAAGCCCGTTAATTAGAATGTGCAAACGATAATGTTCTGATGAATTGGGTAGAATTGATATTGACCATTGGTGCCTTCAACGGCTTTCTCATTGGTATCATTCTGATGACCATGAAAAACGCCAATCGCACGGCCACAGTCATTTTTGGAGTCATCGTTTTGCTTTTTGCATTGCTGGTGGTCGAGGAGCTGGCCGAATACAAGGGCTGGGTATTTCAATACCCACGGTTGCTCAACATAGCCGATAGCTTTTCCCTATTAATTGCCCCGCTTATCTGGCTCTATGCGGTGCTTATCACTGAAAAAAAGAAGAAATTGGGCAAGTGGGATTTGTTTCATTTCATACCTTTCCTTGCTTTTATCGGCTATTTGCTGCCTTACTACTTTATGCCAGATCAGATGAAGCTGCAACGACTCAACTACGACCCCAGTGGATGGGTGAATGGAGTGAAAGCTTTTGTTACTGCGGTATACATTTTCTATAGCTTGTGGTATATGGTCCGCTTTGTACGTTTGAGAAAAGGCAAAGATTTCCCGGAAAACAACAGGCAAAATATCTATTGGTACAGAGGCCTGTTGGTGGCATTGGCCAGCTTAGGAGTTTTGGTTCTGGTCCTTACTATTCTATTCAATAGTGATGTAGCACTTCCCTTAGACCCCGATACTTTCTCGGTGCTTTTTATATCCTTTCTATTCTATGCACTTTCGGTGAGGCTCATGCGAAACCCCTTTCTGTTTTGGAACCTACAGGAATTAGAGGCTGCCAGCCAGGCCTATTTTGTGAAACCAGAACCTCCTTCTACCCGGTATAAAACCTCACCACTTCAGCCCAATGATATGGAGCAGTACCTTCAAAAACTCCGGGCCATTATGGGAGAACAAGAACCTTATCTGAACCCGGCCTTGAGTCCGGCCGACCTGGAAGCACTATCTGGTATCAAGGCTTATTACATTTCTCAGGTATTGAGCGAGGTGCTCAACCGCAACTTCTATGAGTTTGTAAATGCTTATAGAGTAGACCATTTCAAGAAGCTGGTGGAGAATGGGGAAGCTGAGTACAAAACGCTGCTGGCCCTGGGTCTCGACTCTGGTTTCAATAGCAAATCTTCCTTCAACCGGGTATTCAAACAATTTACCGGTAGCACTCCCTCTCAATACAGCAGAAGCCTAAAAAAATAATCCTTACAAAAAGGTGCCAAGCACTTGAGTGGGGCGATTCCCACTTAATCAGGGCATTTATTGCGTTGTCAATTGATTTTTAAAACTCAAAAACAACAACGCAATGATTTCAATTACTCGATTTATTCAAAAACCATTTGCCTTATTCGTACTCAGCTTGATGTACCTGATCACCTGTAGCTGCGATGCTGATGATGGCGAACAGGACTTGCCATCAGGGCCAGGTGCATTTACAACCACCATAGGTGGCGTTAACATTTCAGGCGAGCTTTTTCTACCAGCAGGCGATGGGCCTTTTCCCGTTATTGTGGTTGTGCCTGGTTCAGGGGCAGACCCCAAGGAAGACTCTTATGCTTTCAATGATATCTTCCTGCCCCAAGGTTTTGCCATGTACCACTACGACAAGCGAAGCATTGGCAATAGCACTGGTGCCTATCCTGCGGAAACGCTTGAAACTCCACAGGACTTTTTGAACGCGCGCAGGGATGATGTGCTCAGTGTCTTGCAGCTATTGAGCAGTCATACCGACATCCGTAAGGATAAAATTGGTCTGTTAGGAGCCAGCCAGGGCGCCTGGGTCAACACGCTGGTATATGAGGCCACCGATGTGGTAGACTTCATCATGATGACCGTAGGAGGGGTGACGCCTACGGGCATCGAACGCTTCTATGACGATATGCTCACCAATGACCCTGCTTTGAGCATTGAAGAGGCCACCGAACGCCTCTATACCTATGAAGGCCCTTTGGGCTTTGACCCCAGGACGATTGTGAATAGTATGTCCATTCCGGTGGGGTGGGTCTTTGGTGGGCAAGATCGCAGCCACCCGAGCTTCTATGACATTGATGTACTAGAACAACTCGATAAGGACAACTTTAGCATATACCTTTTCGAAAACTCAACCCATGAAATGGTGGATGTGAATACGGGCGAATTTGACCCTAACCTATTCCCAACCATTTTGGCCTGGCTCAATACGCATGGGAAATAATAAATAGTACGGAGACTAACCGACTTTAATCTTCAAGGGTACCATGGTTTTTCCCCAGTGGAAATGCATGGTGCCCTCTTTGCCTTCTATAAATGGAAAGTAATACGCCAGGGTTTCCATGTGCTGGCCTTCGGCAATAGCTACTTCTACTCTCAAAACATCCTTGCCTTCAGGATATTTGGTATGCCAGGCATCAAACTTTGAGTTGAAGATAAATGTCCATTTTTCTTCTCCAGGAATGGCCCAGAGGCTGTATTTGCCCGCTTCCAGTTTTTGGCCCTCTATTTCAATGTCTTTGTCTACTTCAAAAATGGTGGCATCGTTGGCGCCAGGTTGCCACACTTTGTCATAGGGTACCAGTTGTCCAAAGAGTGCACGGTCCCTCGCTACCGGGCGGTAGTAGGTAAGCGTTATTTCAGTCTTGGCAATGGTTTGGTTGAGCCCGGCTTTCTGGCTCTTTTTAACACGCTGCGCCAATGCCTGGTTTGAAGCCAGACATAGTAAAAGCACAATCGCATAGGTAGGCAATGACTTCATGCCACCTTATACGAGCGAAGTGCTCGCAAAGATCAGTCAATCTGCATTTCGGTGATATCACCTTCTACCAACAGATGACCATCGGTAGCGGCTTGAATGTCTTCTACGCTCACCCCAGGTGCTCTTTCCAGCAGTTTAAAGCCGCCTTCGGGTAAGACATCCAGCACGGCCATGTCGGTCACTACTTTTTTAACACAGCCCAATCCCGTAATGGGTAGGGAGCAGGCAGAAAGCAATTTGGATTGACCACTGCGGCTGCAGTGTTGCATGGCCACAATGATGTTGTCGGCAGAAGCCACCAGGTCCATGGCACCACCCATGCCTTTCACCATTTTTCCTGGAATCTTCCAGTTGGCTATGTCTCCGTTTTCCGACACCTCCATGGCACCTAGTATGGTGAGGTCTACATGACCACCTCTGATCATTTCAAAGCTTTCTGCAGAGCTAAATAACGAAGAGCCATTCGTGGTGGTTACCGTCTGCTTTCCTGCGTTGATCAGGTCAGCATCTACCGCTTCCTCTTCCGGGAAGGGGCCAATGCCCAGTAAGCCGTTTTCAGATTGTAACACCACGTCAATCTCAGCTGGTATGAAGTTGGCGACCAGGGTAGGGATGCCAATGCCCAGGTTGATATAGGTGCCGTCTTGCACTTCCTGCGCTATGCGCTTCGCGATTCCTATTTTGTCGAGGGCCATGATTATTTGATTCTGGTGGTTCGTTGCTCAATTCTTTTCTCGTAGTGTTCGCCCTGGAAAATGCGCTGCACAAATATGCCGGGTGTGTGAATGTTGTTGGGGTCCAGCTCTCCGGGCTCGACCAACTCTTCTACTTCAGCAATGGTGATTTTGCCTGCCATGGCCATCATGGGGTTAAAGTTGCGGGCCGTGCCTTTGAACACCAGGTTGCCGCTGGTATCACCTTTCCAGGCTTTCACTATGGCAAAGTCGGCCTTGAGCCATTCTTCCATGAGGTAGGTTTTGCCATGGAATTCGCGAACTTCTTTGCCTTCGGCCACTTCTGTGCCTACACCGGCAGGGGTAAAGAAGGCGGGAATGCCTGCTCCTCCGGCTCTGATGCGCTCGGCCAAAGTGCCTTGAGGAATAAGGTCTACTTCCAGTTCTCCTGAAAGCAGCTGTCTTTCAAACTCCGCATTTTCGCCTACATAAGAGGAAATCATCTTTTTTACCTGCTTGGTCTGTAGCATCAGCCCAATGCCAAAATCGTCAACACCAGCATTGTTAGAGATGCAGGTAAGTCCTTTGACACCTTTTCTGAGAAGTGCCGCAATCGATTGCTCAGGGATACCGCATAAGCCGAATCCGCCCAGCATCAAAACCGCATTATCAGGTACATCGCGCACAGCCTCATCGGGGCCGGCCACTACTTTGTTGATCATGTCAATTTCCTTTATGGTTTACTCAAAATGCTCCTGACGGCCTTCTCGTCTTTCTTCAACTGCGCTTTCAGGGCCTCTACTGATTCAAATTTAACCTCTTTTCTTACGTGGTCTATAAATTCAAGGCTTATCTCTGAATTGTAAATGTCTTCGTCAAAATCGAAAATATGCACCTCAATGGTTTTGTGCTCACCACCCACAGTAGGGCGGTGGCCGATATTGAGCATGCCGTCAAACTTCTTGTATTTGTTGCAGACCCTCACGGCATAGATGCCATCGGCAGGTATGAGCTTGTAGGTTTCTTTGATGCTGATGTTAGCAGTAGGGTAGCCCAATGTTCTGCCCAGTTGCTTGCCTTTTACCACCAGTCCGTTGATAGAGTATTCCCTGCCTAAATATTGATTAGCGAGCTGCACATTGCCCGTTTCCAGGGCTTTGCGAATTTTCGTAGAGCTCACGCCAATCTCGTCAATGTCTTGCCTGGAGATCTCTTCTACCTCGTATTGGTACTTCTCAGAATAATCTCTGAGCTGATCGAGCCCACCCTCACGGTTTTGGCCAAAGCGATGGTCATAACCTATGATGATGCGTTTGGTATTGATTCGTTCGTGCAGTATCACGCGAATGTACTGCTCGGCTGTCATTTGTGAGAAGGCCTTGGTAAAAGGAATCTTCACCAGGTGGTCCACGCCATATTTTTCCAGCAGGTTGGCTTTTTCAGGAAAGGTTGAGAGCAGTTTGAGCGAATCGTCATAAGGCGTGAGTACCATGCGTGGGTGCGGCCAGTAGGTAATCATAACGGTTTCGCCATCCAGTTCATCAGCCGCTTCACGCAGTCTGGCCAGTATCTTTTGATGTCCGATATGTACTCCATCAAAGGTACCACTGGTAACAATGGCATTTTTGATTTCTTTGATCGGTTCCGTACCCAGGTGGATTTTCATCCTTTGTAATTAGTTTTCAGGTGATGGTAGGTCTTGTTCCAGCGCCTTCACGTGTTCAATAAAATCATTCAACGGCCATGCCTGTTCAATGGTTTGTTGGCCAATGCGTGTTCGTCTCAAGGCAGACAAATGGGCGCCTACACCCAAAGTGTTGCCAAAATCATTGGCCAGACTTCTGATATAGGTGCCTTTAGAGCAAACCACTCTGAACCAGACCTTGGGTAAATCTACTTTTACGATTTCAAATTCCGAAATATTTACTGACCTCGGTTTTAACTCAATTGTTTTTCCCTTGCGGGCCAGCTTGTATAGGCGTTGACCGTCTACCTTGATGGCCGAATGCATGGGGGGCAGTTGTTCTATGAAACCTGTGAAACCCTTCGCGGCCTGCTCAATCATGTCTTCTGTGATATGATTTATCTCGACAGGGGGGCTAGGTTCCGTTTCCAGGTCGTAAGAGTCTGTGGTTTGGCCAAGGGTAAAGCTACCTGTGTATTCTTTCTCATCGGCCATGTACTGCTCTATGCTCTTGGTTTGCTTGCCTGTACAGAGAATGAGCAGGCCTGTAGCCAGTGGGTCGAGTGTTCCGGCATGGCCAATTTTTTTGATACCGATGAGGTAGCGAATCTTTTTCACCACATCGAAAGAGGTCCAGTCTAAAGGCTTATCGATGAGGAGGACTTGTCCTTTCTTAAAGTTTTCCGGTTTGCTAAGCCCGGCATCAATGTCAAGGGCTAGCGGCATTATAGAAACGAATAGATGATTGCGCCTATGCCCACCGCAAAGCAGTAGATAGAGAAATAGGTGAGTTGACTTCGTTTTACCAGGGCAATCATCCACTTGCAGGCAACGAGTCCGGCAAGGAAGGCGGCCACAAAACCTACTATGAGTAGGGTAGTGTCAGTCTGTGCTGCAGCCAGGTCGCCACTGAGAATGTCTTTGGCCATTTTGCCCAAAATAAGGGGTACCACCATCAGGAATGAGAAGCGGGCCGCACGTTCACGATCAATGCCCAGCAATACGGAGGTAGAAATGGTAGCACCTGAGCGTGAGATGCCTGGCAGTATGGCAATGGCCTGTGATATGCCTACAATGAGGGCGGCTTTAAAACCAACAGGTTTCGAAGTGCTCTTGGCCTTGTCGGCCAGAAAGAGCAGGCTACCGGTAACCAGAAGCATGAAACCTACGAGTAATATCTGTCCACCAAACAGGTGGTCGATCTGATCTTCCAGCAGCACACCAGCAGCTGCAGCAGGTATCATGGACAATACTATTTTTAAGGAGTATTGAAACTGCTCGTTGTTTTTGAACTGGAACAAACCAGCCAGTAGTTCGGCAATTTCTTTACGGAAGATCACGATGGTGCTAAATGCAGTAGCCGCATGGAGCACAACGGTCATCAGAAGGCTTTCTTCCGGTACGCTGGTATCGCCCAAAATGGCCTTGGTCAGCTCCAGGTGACCACTGCTGCTCACGGGCAGAAATTCCGTCAAGCCCTGGATGATTCCAAGGATGATGGCTTCAATTAAAGACATGGATTACTTTTTGGGCTTTTTGAAAATGGCAACGAATTGCAACACAAAACCTGCTACAATCACAATAGGGCCGAGGGTGAGCCCCAGAAAGCCCTGGCCGTGTGGTTCTTTGTCCATAGACATGATCACAAAACCAAGGAGCAATACGCCAAGTCCTATGAGCATCCATTTATAATTCTCTTTGCCAAAGGCAAAATTCTTCTTCTTTTCAGACATGTTAATAGAGTTCGTCTAATGACATTTTTAAATACTTGTTCATGGCCCAGTTGGTACTGATGAAGGCAATGAATCCACCCAAGAGTATGAGCACTCCATACAAGGCAAAAACATAAACTTCTTGCTGTACATCTGCCAGCTGTTCCTCATAACGGCCACCAATTTGCAACAACGCCAACAACAGGCCAGATGCGATGATGCCAGCGATGGCACCATGCATAAAAGATCGGCTCAAAAAGGGCCTTCTGATAAAGCTGCCTGTGGCACCTACCAGCTGCATACTGCGGATAAGAAAGCGCTGTGAAAACAAGGCCAATTTGATGGTGCTGTTAATCAACAGAACCACTATGAACAGCAGTATGGCTGCAAAACCAAGGAGTATCAAACTCAACCTGGCCTTATTTTTTTCTATTCCTTCCAGCACCCCTGCACTATAGACGGCTTCATATACTCCGCTGATATTTTTGATGCGTGTGGTTACGCTATCGAGTTTGGCTTTTTCCTGATATTCCGGGTCGATATTGATAATCAAAGCATCCCTAAAAGGGTTGTCACCCAGAAATTCTGCAAAATCTTCACCGGTTTCGGCAATGAAAGTTTCGGCAATGTCTTCTTTTGACTGGAAACGAATCTGTGCTTCACCGTCACGTTGCAACAAGTAAGTACTCGAAGAAAGCTCGTTTTCAATCCGGTTCCGCTGGTTTTCAGAAATGTTTTTGTTGAGAAAGATGGAGACTTCAAAATTCTCTCTTACAATATTCGTCAACTGATTGGCCATAAGGACCAATAGGCCCACCAAACCGATGACAAAGAGGGCGAGTGTAATGCTAAAGATTACGCTTCCATACTGGTAGGAGCCTACCTTTTTCTTTTTGCGTTTGTATTTCTTCTCTTCTACAGCCAAGACGTGGAAATTCAGCCAAAAATAGCAATTAACCCGGAATATGCATTAGAAAATCTATTCCGTAGACAACTCACTGTGAATCAGTGAAGTGAATGAGTTTTTTGAATTGACCATAACGATGCTATGCTGAATTCAATAAAACTCCCTGATTCTGTGTGATTTATCTACTCATTACAAAGTTCCAACGCACAATCCGGGATGAATTTATATAGAGAACTGGGCTTAAGACTTAATATTATTTAATCGGCTATAGAATCAAATCACCTTCACCACCTAGTTATCGGATACTGAGAATAGAGGAGCCGGTCAATGAGTTTCTAACAAAGGCGCATTCACATGATCCTTCTCACGCTTTTCATTCAAGATTTCCTTAAATTCTGGTAATTCAATTAGGTAATATACTCCATTATTATTGCCTTGGTACTTTATGTTTCCATGCAGTTGTTCTACCATCAAGCCAATGAGCATGACGCCTAGTTTTTGAGTATCTGCACTTTCAGTTTCATTGGGCAATCCCGGTCCGTTATCCTTGTAATGAATGTGCCTTTTGCCATTTTCCAGCACAGACCATATCTCAATTTTCCCATCTACTTGATCATTGAATGCATGCTTGAACGAATTGGTAATCAGTTCGTTGATGGTCATGGCCAAAGGTACCGCCTCGTCAATGTCTACAATTAGATTCTCGCAACTGATATTTGTATTTACAGGCCTGTCATCACAAAATATTGAAGCTATTCCAGGGATCAACTGTCGAAGGTAATTTTGGAAATTGATGTTGAGCGCTTCATCAAATTGATAGAGGTTTTGATGCACCAGTGCCATTGACCGAATGCGCTGCCTTAAGGTTTGATAAAGCACCCGTTGCTCTGAGATTTGTTCATCGTCTTCTTGTAGGTGAATCAGGCTGGAAAGTACGGTCAGGTTGTTTTTTACTCTGTGGTTTAACTCCTTATACAATACGTTTTTCTGTTCAACCAAATTATTGAGCTGCTTATTGGCCTTACGGGTAATTTCCTCTTGCTGATATAGCAGCGCATTTGCCTTTCTGTAGCGCAAGTAATACACGATTAGAATGATGGCGATAATCAATAGCACTGCAGAAAAAACAGCAATGATATTCAGGGCCGTTCTACTATTGGCCTCTCGCTGCTGAGCAGCAAGTGTTTCTTTTTGTTGTTCTATCAGTTTTTGCTCGGCAATGTCTTTTTCATAGCTGGCCGTCAGTTCGCCAAGCTCTATTGAATGCGTTTCATCGGCAGTTGCTAATTTTGCCCAGAGGGCCTCATTCATATAAGTGGCACTTTGCTTGAACTGACCCATTTCAAAGTAGACCTCACCTGCCATTCGATAAAAGTCTCCCAAAGTGCTATTCCAGTCATTCTTTTTACTCAGTTCCATTGCCTCAAGGGTAGGGGCCTCCGCCAATTCGGGTTGTCCGTTGCGGGCATAATAAAGCGCCAGTGTGTGCAAAACAGCAGCATAATTTCGATAACGCTCATTCGTTAACATGTGATTTTTGGCTGAGTTGAGGTAGCGAATGGCTTCTGTTGAGGCTGATGGAACCTCATGCAGTAAAAGGTGGCCCAGGCCATTCTCATTTAGCCCTATCAGGTAGGTGTCTTTCGCTTTTTCAGCCAGTTCCAGAGATTGCCTAACAGCGGTTAATGTAGTATTAAGGTTGCTTTCAATGGCATTGTCTAAAAACTGAAGGTAATAAGAGGCCTTTCTCAGGGCAAAATAGGCCTTTGGACTGTCTGCTACCTCGGCTGAACTCATCAGTTCCTCGCCCTCCATGATCAATTTATAGCATGATTCAGCATTGGAGGTTGCCCGGTATAGTTCGGCCATGTAGCCATAAACCCACAATTGCCCGTTAACATCTTGTCTCTTTTTGTAGAAATCCAGAGAGGCGATATAGGCCTGAAGCGCCACCGTAAAACGGCCCTGCTCTTTATGCATTGAAGCTTGTGCAAGCATCAAATTGATGATCTTCGATGAATCTGGTTCGTGAACCGTCAATGCGAATGCATGAGTAAAAAGAGAATCAGCCTCCTTGTAGTTGCCTCTTTTTTCTAAAGCAATGGCGTACTCTGAATATATGGAGAAGGTTCTGCTCAGGTTAGAGCTTGCCTCTTCGGTTTCAAGGGCCAATTTCAGGTTTCCCAACAGTTTGTTTGGTCCTTCAATGGTGTGAAGAGGATTGGCTTCCTGACTTTGGAGCACGTTAATAAAAATGGTAAGCCCCAGAAGAAGTGAGAGAAGTTTCATACAAAAAATCGATGCGAAATAAGGGCTAATAAAACGGCAATTACAAGTAGGTTTTTGGATTGCTAAAATCTGTCTTTTACCATTAAGACTTTAACCATAGATAATGGATTTCTTCTGATTAAATAGGAGAGAGGTTGGCACTTAGGGGGACAACATGATTGAAACGCTTACTGATTTGATAATCGGCTACCAATGATTTAGTAATAATCTCGTGATAATAGTATTATTTAAAGAAGCCCTGTTGGGTTAGAGTTTAAATGAATGAAAGCGAAAAGGCTCCCTTTATTTAATGAATAATGAAGCCTACCTTGTTAGAGCAGACAACCGATATGCGCTTTTTAATCGTTGAAGATGAGTTGGTCATAGCCGAATCTCTTCGAAAAATGTTAAGGAAATTGGGGCATCAATGTCCTGCAGTGTGCAGGAATCCCGATGAATTCACCGATTACCTATCTCAATATACTCCCGATTTGGTGTTCTTAGACATTAATTTTCAGGGAGTTGAGTCTGGTTTTGATGTGGCCGCCAATTGTAAGCAAATCCAACAACCATTTATCTTCCTTACCTCTTATGCCGATGAGGTTACCATGAGGAAGGCCATGGAGTTGAGTCCCCTGGGCTATGTACTGAAGCCGTTTTCTGAAGCAGAGATTTTCAAAACCATTGAATTGGCTAGAATGAGAATCGAAACGAATCATGTGCTGTTCAAAGATGGGCACGATCACGTGAAATTAGACTTTACGAATATAAGATTTTTGAAGGCAGAGAACGTATACACGAAGATTTTTACCAAAACCAAGAAATACTTACCACGAATAAGCCTGACTCAACTACTGCAACAACTCCCGGGAAATCAGTTTTTGAAAGTGCATCGTTCCTTCGTAGTCAACCTGAAATTCATAGACAGAATAAGTGGTGACTACCTGGTTTTAGGAGATGAAAAGGTACCCATTAGCCGAACCAAAAAGGCTGAAATTCTGGAGATGCTCGAACGATAAACTTCTGGCAATATTTCCTGGCCTTTCTGCATTTCGCATACTTAAAAATGCGGCTCACAACATAAACGCAACCTTAGTCAAGCGAAGAATTAACTTGATTGAGTTCTGTAAAATGATCCGAAGCTTTCACCCTACGGATACTCTCAATACCCACTTCGAGACAGTTTTATTCTCTTTGAGATAGTTGGGAATCCATTTTTTAGAATACAACCAAAACACAAGTATATGATGAACTTTCTACCAAGAAGGCTGGTGCGCTCTGCATCCGGTCAAAGGGCGAATTATTTCCGCTCTAAAATGAGCACGGTCTTTCTGACAGTGGCTTTAATCTACTCTTCTTCCTTTAGCGTACAGGCGCAATCTCAACCTGACATAATCAAGGATTGGGCAAGTCTGGAAGAGGCTGATTTTTTCTTTGACGTTTACTACCGGGTTTTGAGATGCGATATGGCTTCCAAACCTATGATCCATTTGATCGCCTTCAATGAAGGAGGAAATGTAAACGCGGTAGGGTTCAGTTTGGTGATAAAAGATGGCACGGGTAAGACTGCCAATCATGAGGTACCGAAGTTTGAAATAGGCTTCGCAAAGACTTTCAAAGCATCATGTGATAATGATGATTACGATTACTTAAAACTGGAAGTACCAGAAGGCTTCGATTATCGAAGCATAGAAATAGACATAACCTATAACAAGTAATGATGAAAAAGATATTAGTTTTTTGCCTGGCCATCATTGCCATAGGTTTTAGCAAACCTGTTGTCGGTCAGGCCTGTCAAGACATACCAATTATCAATAGTTTCGAGCCCAATACGGGCTTTATCGGTAGTTTGGTTACTGTTTTTGGCGCCAACTTTGATGCCACCAACCTCGATAATAATGTAGTTTATTTTGGTGCTACAAAAGCCGTAGTGGTTTCAGCCACATTTGGACAGCTGGAAGTGGTGGTGCCAGTAGGAGCTTCCACAGCACCTATTTCAGTAACTAACCAATGTGATCTAACGGCCTATTCTAAAGTAGCTTTTAATGGCCTGTTTTGTCCTACTCCTTTGAACAGTCAGAGTTACGACAACGTATCTCAAGAGCTGGGTGGTGTTTATGGAGCCTACAATATGTTGTCGCAAGACATGGACCTGGATGGAAAACCTGAAGTCATATCGTCAAGAAATAACGGGGGTATCACCATTGCAGTTAATAACTCCACGCCTGGCAACTTGTCATTTACAGCCTACAACCAGGCCAATGGCGGTGGACAAAGTATAGTTACTGCCGATTTTGATGGCGATGGTCTCAAAGATGTGCTCTATACCTATGGTCTGAATCGCAACACAAGTACCGGACCAGGCAATGTTCAACTGGCCAATGCTGTGGGTATACCAGCAATTAGTAATTACCAGGTAGCCGCAGGTGACTTTAACAACGATGGAAAAGTTGACATCATTGGTCAAAACGGCAACTGGGTAAGGATTGCCTTTAATACAAGTACAGGTCCAGGAAACATCTCGTTTACGGGCTACCAAGACCTATATGATGTAGGGCCAACTTGTACAGGTATTCAAGCAGCAGACATCGATGGCGATGGCAAAACTGACTTTATCTCATCACAGCGCTTTGGCAACAGGGCCGTGAGTTTAAGAAATACAACCGCCAATGGTTCGTTGACTGCCAGCTTTGAAGCACCTGAATACTGGGCTTCTGATAGTGATCCTACTGATGGTTTCGGTACAGAACCCTATCGTTCTCAATTGGCAGATTTTGACAAGGACGGCAAAATCGATTTTACCTCATGCAACTTCGCGGGTAATACGAATACGGCTATTTGGAGAAATATTTCAACAGTAGGGGATATCAACTTTGCACCCACTGTAAATTTGCCAGCACCCATCGAAAACTACAGAATTCAAGTAGGTGATGTGGACGGTGATGGTTATCCTGATATTGTTACCAAATCACTTGGCGACCGGGTTTTTGCAGTATATAGAAACTCCACCACCACAGAAGGTGTCATTACTTTCGAACCAAGAATTGAGTATAGAAACTCCCCAGCTGCAGCAGAAGTATCAGGCATCGTTATTGGTGACCTGGATGGTGATTTTGTACCAGATATTGCCACTTCAGGCATCAACACCAATACCATCAGGTTTCATAGAAATACCAGTGCCCAAGTGGATACAGATCCGCCCACTGCATTGGCCAAAGATATTGTAGTAGGCCTTAGTCCTGCCGGAACGGTCACTATCACCGCAGCTGATGTTGACAATGGGTCATCTGATGCCTGTGGTCTCGACCGATTGGAGCTAGACATAACCCAATTCACCTGTGATGACATAGGAGAAAATGTAGTGGAGCTTACCGCTTATGATAATGCAGGTAACGCTACTTCAGTGAATGCCATTGTGAATGTACAACCAGCAGCGATCATTGTTTCTGGTCAAAGTACCGTTTGTGCGGGCCAGACCATACCAATGACTGCCAATGCTGGTGACTCTTATCAGTGGTTCAAAGACGAAGTAGCCATTACGGGTGCTACCAATCAGACCTACAATGCTGGCGAAACGGGCGCTTACACAGTAGCAGTAACCAATGCCGGTGGTTGTTCAGGTACTTCAGTACCTACTGAAATTACCATCAGCGGTGGTTCTTCAGTAGTAGTAACTGCTACCAGCGATACTTACTGTTCTGGTGTAGCATTGACTTCTGCCCAGGGCTCACTCTATCAGTGGTCTAAAGATGGCGTTGAAATTCAGGACGCGACTTTACAAACTTATGTGGTAGACGGCCCAGGAGATTATTCTGTTGAAGTGGTTGATCTTTTTGGTTGCTCAGCCTCTGGTTCATACACTATTCTGCCCGATACTCAGGCACCAACCATTTCTTTAAATGGTCCTGCTACCATGGTCATCAATCAAGGTGATCTATACAATGAGCAAGGGGTTACAGTGGCAGACAATTGCGGCTATCAAGTGGTGACCACCGGAACGGTAAACCCTAACAATGTAGAAGTATATACGCTCACCTATCAGGCATTTGATGATTCGGGCAATGCATCAAGCCTGGTTTCAAGAGAAGTTACTGTTGTACCGGCAAGCATCTCTATTGAAGCCGATGGCGAAACAGAGTTTTGCCCAGGTGGAAGTGTAGAGCTTTCATTTTTGCCTTTGGTAGCTACCAAATTGGTAGATGAGGCCAGTGTACAACCAGTTGCCGCCATAGGCATGCGCAAGTTGATTGGTACCTACAACGGTCCCGGAATAAGAATCAGAAGGGCTTCCGACAATACAGCACAAGATTTTGGTTTTAGCGGTGCCGATTTAGATACCGATGCCATCGATGCTTTCCTCGCAGGTAGTCAGGGTTATGTGTTTGCCCTGTATGATCAATCAGGAAACGGCAACGATTTTATTCAAACCAATGAAGCTGCTCAGCCTTTTTACATAAAAGATGGCTTTAATGGTAAACCTACTTTCAGTACCGCCTCCGGTTCCAGAAGGATTACCAATAATATAAGTCTGGTACCAGAATTTACCGTGATTTACGGAGCCAGACAGATTGGCCCTTCAAGGGGAAGAATGCTATCGAGTATTAACAACAACTGGTTACTTGGCTGGTGGAATGGATATAAAAACCAGTATTACAGCCAAGGCTGGGTAGGCGGGCCCTACGGTCCAGGTTCTGACAATAACTCATATGTGTATACTGGAACCGGTGCTCAGTCCACCGATAACTACCAGTTTTTCATCAATAGCGCACTAAGTGCGTCTAATACTGGCGGTAGCCAGGGACCAGCAGGTCTTGCTTTAGGAGCAGGAGGAACTAACTCCTATGAGCCTTCTGATGGGTTGTTTACCGACCTTGTGGCATACAATACGGTATTGTCTACAGGGGACAGAACGCTGGTAGAAGAGATCATAGGTTCATACTATGGTATCTTTGGTACAGCTCCTACTACCGCTTCAACCTATACGCCAGCACTGCAATGGATGCGCGATGGCAACACCATCGATGGAGCAACCAATGAAATTTATGCAGCTACTGAATCGGGTAACTATACAGTAGACCTAAGCGTCAACGGCACCATTGTTTCTTCAAACACTATTCAAGTGATTGCAGAAGACAATGAAGCACCAGTGCTTACTTTGACTGGTACTGATTTAATAGTTGAATTAGGAGATAACTACACCGAGCAAGGCGCTACCGTTACTGATAATTGCGATTCTCCAACGGTTGAGGTAGGAGGGGATGCTGTGAATACAGCAGTTGCTGGTTTCTATACAGTGACCTACGATGCTACCGATGTTTCAGGTAATGTGGCCACTCAATTGATAAGAGTGGTGGAAGTTCAAGACAGTACTGATCCGGTAGCGGTTGCACAAGATGTGACTGTTTACCTGGACGAAAATGGAAATGCATCGGTTACGGCAGAGCAAGTCAATGATGGCTCTTCGGATGCATCAAATGACATAACATTGAGTCTGGATCAAACAGCGTTCGAATGCAGCCAATTTGGCGTCTCCTGTTCTGGTTCATCCATAGCATTTAATGGTACAGGTATCGCTTCGGGTGCCAATGGAGATAATATTCAAAACCTGGGTTTGAATCAATTGACAATGGAGGCCTGGGTAAAGCCCACTGGCGGCACAGTCAATTCAATCATCAGAAAAGCTGGCGATTACGATTTATACATAGCGAATAATACTTTATACGCTGAGGTATGGCATGAAGGAAGGGCCAGCAGTGCACAATATTTGTATACCGGACCAACCGTCTCGGGCAATGTGTGGTCGCATCTGGCTTTTTCTTTTGATAAGGCCAACAATGGTTCTGGCAAATTCTATGTTAATGGAGTTGAAACAGTAGCCTCAGGAGCATCTCGCTCTATAACTCCAGATATTACTTTGGGAATTGGCGGTTCAACTGAATATGGTCAGAACTTCACCGGGTTGATTGATGATGTAAGAATTTGGAGTGTTGAAAGAACAAATACTGAAATCAATGAATTTAAAGATTTTTGTATCGATGCAAATTCTGTAGGGCTTGAAGCATATTTTAAAATCGAGGCCAATGAAGGCACCACGTTAACCGATTATTCTGGTAACGGAAATCACCTCACAATCACCGGAACTTCATGGTCGTTTGAAGGAGCACCCATTGGAAGTCAGGGAGTAGAAGTGACGTTGACCGTTACTGACCCTTCAAACAACAGTGCTACGGCAACTGCCAGCATAACGGTATTAGACAATATTGCACCAACTTTAGTTGATGTTCCTGCTGACGTAACCGTTTCGTTTGATGCTGTACCAGCAGTAGCTACCGTCTCGGCCAATGACAACTGTGGCAACCCTCCGGTAACATTTACTGAAGAGAGAACAGATGGCATTACCAATAATGACTATACACTCACCAGGACTTGGTCTACTACGGACGCAAGTGGCAATTCTGCAACCGCAACTCAGGTTATTACGGTGGAAGATGCTATCGCCCCAACGGTAATTACAAGAGACATTACCGTACAACTTGACGAAAACGGCAATGCCTCAATCGTAGCAACCGATGTAGACAATGGTTCATCAGACAATTCAGGAAATGTTACACTGAGTATTGATCGATCGGACTTTGATTGCAATGACATTGGCTCCGGAGATGAGAACTTAATGAATGGAGCATTTACAGGAGGCGTGGCCGATGTGGAATCAGTTGTTGGTTACAATGGTGCTACCAATTACAGAGGTACTGATTTAGGATCAAGATGTGGAGAGGCCTGGTTTCCAAGAGGCACTTTATGTGATGATGGCAATGAAGGTCCTCTTCAAAGCACAAGAACAGATACTAATGCCGGAGTAACATGGAGAAACATTACACCCGGAAGTTCTTATGGGTCGATGGTTGTTGATCTTGGATCTACAAATTCACTCAACAATGCATCTGTTTTCCAAATGTTCTCAGATGGTAAGGTAACTCATATTCAAGGTTGGTATCACCCTGATCAGGGAGCAACAGCCCCCGCGGATAATGATCCGGGATGGGTCGAAATGTTCCCGTATTCAGCCGTAGGTGCCGGTGTTTTGACTGGCAATACTGTCACTGAACCATTACAATTAAATTTCCCAAATGTTCAATCAAGATATGTGAAATACCATGCCTGGAATGATGGGACACTAGGTTCGGGAAGCTGGATTGAAGTTAGAAGTATCAAAATATTTGGTCCTGAGAATGAAGTTACCTTAACAGTAACTGACCCTTCTGGCAACCAAGCAACTGGTACAGCCACAGTAACTGTAGAAGACAATATTGCACCAGAAATTACTGCCCCTGTAGATATAAGCCTTAATGCAACCAGTGCAGCAGGTGCGGTGGTGAGTTATACTGCTCCTGAAGGAACGGACAATTGTTCTGTAACTACAGTGCTTACAGCAGGCTTTGCAAGTGGAGCTACTTTCCCAATAGGGACAACACTGGTGACTTATACAGCCACCGATGCTTCTGGAAATGCAACTACAGCTTCATTCAATGTGAACGTAACCGGTTTGCCACCAGAGATTGTGGTACCAGCTAATATTACGGTAAGTAATGATGCAGGAGTTTGCGAAGCGCTTGTAAATTATGCGGCTACCGAGACAGTGGGCATTCCAGCTTCTGTCATCACCTATAGCATTGCACCAGGAAGTAGCTTTGCAGTGGGCACTACAACGGTAACCGCTACAGCGACCAACGCTGTGGGAACATCAACGCAAACCTTTACGGTAACCGTAGCAGACAATGAAGCACCGAATGCCATTACGCAGAACCGTACTGTGCAGCTCGATGCCAGCGGACATGCTTCAATTACCGCAGCCGAAATTGACAATGGTTCGAATGACAATTGTGCCATTGAATCGGTTGAATTTTTAACCGGAACAACGGGCGGAGAATTGATCTCCAATGGAAATTTCGATAGCTCTTTAGGTGATTGGACTCAAGTAGGACCTTACATTGAATACAGAGCAGGAGCAGGTAATCCAGGTGGTTATGCCGTTTTAAATGACGTTGGCCAGGCATCAGACCCAGGTTTGACGCAAGTGGTAAATGGCTTTGTCATTGGCGAAACCTATACAATCACTGGCGATAATAAAAACCAGTATAATTGCTGTGGAGCATTTGTTGGTCAGATTGCCTTTGGTGTTGACTTAGATGGTAACGAGATAGCGGCATTGCCTAACCCGGGTCCAAACTGGAGTCCGTTTAGTGTCACTTTCACAGCCACGAGTACATCACATACCATAGGCTTTAGGGGTGAAATTAATGGCACAGATACAGACATGGCGATTGATAACATTAGTATCCTTTCGCCTGCTGAAAATGTGACAGCATCTACTATAGACTTTGATTGTACAAATGCTGCACAGCCGAATGTGGTTACACTATTGGTAACCGATGTTGCTGGCAATCAATCAACTGAAACAGCCATTGTGACTGTTGAGGATAACATCACTCCGGTGATTACTGCCCCGGCTGACATCAATGTCTTTGCAACTAGTGCTGCAGGCGCAGTGGTGGACTATACCACTCCTGTAGGAACAGACAATTGTTCTGTATCTACAGCATTGACAGCAGGCTTTGCAAGTGGAGCAACCTTCCCAATAGGTACTACAGTGGTCACCTTTGAGGCTACAGATGCTTCATCTAATACAGCCTCAGATTCCTTTGTTGTGACAGTAACTGGCATAGCCCCTGAAATTGTGGTGCCGGCAAATATTACAGTGAGCAACGATGCAGGAGTCTGCGCGGCAGTTGTAGGTTATACAGCAACAGAAACCACCGCCATTCCTGCTTCAGTCATCACTTATGACATCTTACCGGGAAGTAGTTTTGCAGTGGGTACTACCACAGTAACCGCTACAGCGACCAACCCTGTGGGTACATCAACTCAAACTTTTACAGTGACGGTTGAAGACAATGAAGCACCAATAACCTTTCCGGTTAATGTTAGCATCGATCTTGATGCAGCCGGTAATGCATTTGTATTGGCAGAAGATCTGGTTACTGGACAGGGTGAGGAAATAGGCGCTGAGTCAGCAGATGTTGAAGGAGAAGAAGATGTAGAAGAAGGTTATGATGTGCCTGGTTCAGGACGCATCATAGCACAGCTCTATGAAGTGCTTTCTCCGGTATTTGACAATTGTGGTATTGAATCCATTGTTGCTAATCAGACAAGTTTCAACTGTAGTGATGTAGGAGATAATGTAGTGACCGTCACAGTTACAGATGTGAATGGAAATTCAACAGTAGTAGAGGCAATAGTCACTGTCAATGATATTACTCCTGCAGTGATAGACGCCCATGACATTACGGTATCCCTTGACGCTAATGGCAACTACAGCCTGGATGCAGATGACCTGTTGAGTACAGGAGAGGTTGACCCAAGAGAATTGCTGAATGCCCAAAGAGCTGTGGCCAGAGCCAACGCCATCTTGAGGAGAAATCAAGCAAGAGAGGCGGCCTATGAAAACCAATTGCAACAGCAGTTCACTGAAATAGAAGAGGCTGAGGCGGTTGTAGCTGAAGCACAAATAGGTGTAGATGAAGGGAATGCCACATTATTGGCTGCTCAGGTAGCACTGGAAAACGCCACCACTGAAGCAGAAATATTAACAGCAACTCAGGATGTAGCGAGAGCAGAAGCTATACTTGACCGTCTTCAAAGCAGGTTGAATGCACTTGAGAGAAGAGTGGTTAGCTTCCAGGGTTTAGCTGAAGAAACGGGTCAAAGACTTGAAAGTACGCGGGCAGTTATACAAGAATCAACTGTGGCCCTTGCGGAAGCAGAAGCTGTGCTTGAAGCTTTAGAGAATACAGAAGAAGGAATCTTCGGAACAACCTCAGACGCATGTGGTATTGAAACCATCACAGCTTCACAACTCGATTTTGATTGCTCACATGTAGGACCAAACACGGTGACACTAACTGTCACAGACGTGAACGACAATGTGAGTACTGTGGATGTGATAGTCAATGTTGAAGACAATGTGAAGCCAACGGTCATCACCACTGACATCACAGTTCAGTTGGATGAGACTGGTAATGCCAGTATCACTGCAAGTGACATCAACGATGGCTCAAATGATGCCTGTGGTATCCTGAGCACTACCATTGATATCAGCAGCTTCGACTGTACTAATATCAACCAGGTGAACACAGTGACCCTGACGGTGACTGATAACAATGGCAATGTAGAAACCGGAACAGCAATCGTAACGGTAGAAGACAATGTGAAGCCAACGGTGATCACCACGGACATCACCATAGAGCTGGATGAGACTGGTAATGCCAGCATCACCGCAGCCGACATCAACAATGGTTCGAACGATGCCTGCGGTATCGCCAGCACCACCATTGATGTAAGCACCTTTACTTGTGTAGATGTCTTCGAGACAAATATTGTGACCTTGACAGTAACCGATAACAACGGCAACGTTGAGACCGGTACCGCCATAGTGACTGTGAAAGACGTTACCGCTCCAATAGTAATCACCCAACCCATCACGGTTGCCCTCGATGCTAACGGAGAGTATACAATCCAACCATCAGATGTAGACGGAGGCACAACAGACGCCTGTAGCTTTACATTGAGTCTGGACAACAACGCATTCAACTGTAATACGCTTGGTGAAAACACGGTAATGCTTACTGCAACCGACCCAAGTGGCAACAGCACAACAGCGCCAGCCATTGTCACCGTAATCGACAATGCAGCACCAACCATCGTAACCAACCCAATCACGGTTCAACTCGATGAAAACGGAGCGGCCAGCATTATCGCCAGCCAGGTAGATGGAGGAACTTATGACAACTGTGCAGTAGCCTCAGTAACCATCGACATCACCAACTTCGATTGCGATAATCTGGGAGATAATACAGTCACCATCACCGCCACCGATGTAAATGGCAATGTGTCAACCGCACCGGTAAATGTGGAAGTGATCGACATCATTCCTCCAACCCTTGGTGCCAACGACATCACAGTAGAACTGGATGAAAATGGCAATGCCAGCATTACACCAGAAGAGGTAGTGATCTACTCTGAAGCTGACGTTGAGAGAGACACTGAGTGCGACATCGCCAGTGCCAGCGACAAATATGTGATGAAGGTTTACAACAAGGACCGTCCTGTGGCCGAGACCATGGCCATGAGCAAACGTCCAGGAACCACCTTCAATCAGCATAAGAGCAAGGGCAAAGGCAAGAAACGTGATGACGATGATGACGATGATGATGACGATGATGACGATGACAAAGACGATGATGATGACGATAATGGAGGCAAAAAGAAAGATGCCAAATTCGACTTTGCCGGAGGCAAACTGCTGAAGCAACTGAATGGCAACCTGCTCGTAACCGGAACACTGGTGAATGAAGCTGACCCGAATGACAGTTATCAGATTAATCTGGAGTTGACTGGTGCTTATGATTACGCTACCTGGAAGTCTATGGGTAAACATGCCAAAGAAGAGAAGTATAGCAGGGCACATCTAGATTGGACTTACTATACCATCGCTTCCGGAACCCTGACAGGCACCGGCACCAACATTGGCACTTCGATAGATGTTTCTGACTACTCAAGCAAAGAAGGCTTTCAGTTAGGCAACGGAGCCAACGGTGAGAATACTGGTGAAGGACTGAGAGGTAAATTCAGAAGAGCCGATGGAGATTCTTACAAAGGCGAGTTGAAATTGGATGTATCAAACTGCGACCTGGTACCAGTACCAGAGGGCACCGTATACACCGATGACAACTGCTCTATTGTAGACCTGAGCTTTGATCAGGATAGCTTCACTTGTACTGATATGGCCAGCACTACAGTAAACCTGACAGCAACCGACCAGAGTGGCAATGCCACAACAGTGCCGGTGAATGTGACAGTACTGGACAACATTGCCCCAACGGCAGTAACCCAGAACATAGAAGTGAGCCTGGGTGCAGATGGCACAGTTACCATCGACCCCGCATCAGTAGATGGAGGCAGCTATGACAATACCAACTGCCTGACCTTCACCCTGGACCGTGACACCTTCTCTTGTGATGATGTGACCTACATCAAAGGCAAAGGCAAGGGCCATGATGATGACGATGACGATGATCACTATGGTAAAGGCAAAGGTCACAACTATGATGATGACGATGACGACAATGACCCTGGAAACGGCAAAGCTTACGGACATAAGAAAGGTAAAGGAGTGCGTGTAACGCTTACCGTGACCGATGCCGCTGGTAACACCGATCAGGCAGTAGCCTATGTGGTTGTAAAAGACGACATGGGTCCAGAGATCAGCGCAGAGCCCGTAACCATAGTGGTCTATGGCAGAAAGCGCGTGTACCTGAGCAAGTATGATGTGGCCCTGGCCGTATCAGACAACTGCAAGCTCAAGTCGATTGACGTGCCTCATACCCGCTTCGATCGCAGCGATGCCGGAGAGAACCTGGTGACTATAACAGCCACCGACTACTATGGCAATACTACCAGCGGACAAGTAACTGTCAATGTGGTAGACATCACCAACCTTGGCAAGCGAGTAGAGATCTGCTACAACGGCCGTGTACGCATAGTGAGCAGAAGCAAGGTGCAGCATTACTTAAGAAAAGGTGCACAACTCGGTGCTTGTGGCACTAACATGAGCATGGGCAATGTAGGTCCAAATCTAGCTGAAGCCTTAGGTGAGCGTGAGCCAGCCTTTGAGCCATTGATTGAATTGGGTGCTTTCCCAAATCCATCACAGTACGAGACCACCATTACTTTCTCTAGTGAAATAGCAGGCCCGGCCAATGTAACGGTCGTAACCTCAGGAGGAGTAAGGTTGACCACCTTGTTTGCTGGCGACATAGCGGCAGATGAGAATGTGACTGTGAAGTACAACACCTCTGAGCTGTCAAATGGTATGTACATCATCCGACTGGTAACGGCTGGTGAGATTAGAAACCTGAAATTGATGATCAGGAAGTAATAGGAATAGACATCAATAAGCAAAGTAAGGAGGTTCCTCAACCAAAAAGATACTCCTCCTTACAGCTTTTTGATTGAGAATTGGAATTGGCAGAGAACAAGTTGGCCTGCCCATTTCAACTATAAAGAGAACTGTTTAGGTTAATATGTAACTGAGTTCAACAGTGTTTAGGTGAATAGCAACCCTGGTCTTCGCAACAAGTACCAGGGTTCTTTTTTTTAATTCACTTTTACCACCCGGTCATCCGCCACTACAAAAAGCTCATCTCCCTTTTTGGGTTGAATGCGGGCCGTACCGGTAAAATTGCCAAAGGCGGGAAGTATGCCGTTTTGCTTGCCAAAAAAGTAGCAAGGGAGTCGCAGGCTTTGTCGGCCACGGCCACGCATGCGCACCGCTGGGTGTATATGCCCGGCCAGGTTGTAAAAAGCGGTTTCTTCCGGTATGTGGGTCAGACTGAAAGGTTCATAGTCCAGCACTTCAACCACTTCCAGATTTTTGATGTGATAATCAGTGGCGGGTAGTACGTCATGGTTGCCCAGTACCAGTTTAAATTGTAGAGGATCTTTAGACCTGATCCACCTGCGAAAAATCTCCCAGCCCTGGTTATGGTCGCTATGAAAGAGGTCGCCCAGAAAGATGACTTCTGTAGGCTGGTAGCGATTAATCAGCTTTTCTATGTTGTAAATGTCTTTGGAGTGCACCAGGTCGGAAATAGGAATGCCCGATTTGCGGAAGTGCCCTGCTTTGCCCAAATGAATGTCGGCCAGAATGAGCATGCCCGTCTCCTTCCAGTAGATGGCCTTCTCTGGAAGTAGCAAAAGCGTTTGGTCCAATAATTGATGTTCAACCATGTACAACAATTCATTCGAAAATCGGTTGAAGGTAACAAATCGTAATTAATTTTGACTCTCAAATTCTGGTGTGTCAATTCAAATAAACTCTGCTATGAAATTTATGTTCCTGACTGTCTTTTTAATGGGTCTGGTGGCCCTTGCAAGCCTGGAAGCACCCAAAGAGGGTGATGACATTCTCGGCCTGTGGTGGACTGATGATAAGCGTGCTAAAATTGAGATATACAAAAAGGGGAGTGAATACAGGGGTAAGATTGCCTGGTTGGACGAACCTTTAAATGACAATGGTGAGCCCAAGAAGGACATGAACAATAATGACAAGGCCAAAAGACAGCGCCCCGTCATGGGCATGGACCTGATTTCAGGCTTTTCGTATGAGAAAGGCAAGTGGGTAGATGGCGATGTTTATGACCCTGACAATGGCAAAACTTATAGCTGTGTAATGAAGCTCAAAGGTGATAAGCTGGAAGTGCGCGGTTATGTGGGGCTAACCATGTTTGGCCGCACCGTGGTATGGACGAAAGTGAAGTAAAGTCTTCCTGAATTCTTTTGAACCAATTTGTACGGTTAAATTTCGCCCAATGGTGTAATTGACTGCGTAAATCAATACAGTTTGTTTTATCATTGATTTTTCAAAAGAACATTACCATGCGCAAAGCTTTTTTAATCCTCCTCTGCTTTTCATTTTTTGCACAGCTTAAAGCTCAAAAGTCTTCCGACTATTATTACGAGATTCCCGACTACCCAGCATCTTATACAGCCCCAACCGTAGCTGCCAGGGTAGTAGATGGTCTGGGCTTTCGCTTCTATTGGGCCAGTGTAGGGTTAAGGGCTGAAGATTTGTCCTTCAAACCCACTGATGTTTCGCGTACTACTGATGAAACCATCAACCATATTTACAACCTCACCTTGATAGTGATGAATGCTACCAAGAAAGAGCCAACCACCTTTCCGGTGGAAATTCCTGAGGTAACTTACGAAGAGAAAAGGGCCATGATCCTGGGCTTTATTCGTACCGCCAGTGACAACCTCAAGAAAGCTTCTGCGAAGGACATGGAATCCTTTAAAATGATTTTCAGCAGTGCCAATGGTGATACAGAGTACCCTTTCTGGAATGAGCTTAACGGCCCATTGAGTGACGCCCTGTGGCATACCGGCCAGGTGGTAATGCTTAGAAGAATGTCTGGCAACCCTTTCACCTCCAATGTGAGCGTACTCAGCGGTAAGGTAAGAAACTAGGGCTAAGCACCGTCAGACCATTCAGGTCAGACGGTTTCAGCTGTTGAAGGAATGTCAGTTCAATTTCGATTCGTATTCACCTAGTTTGCGCCAGATGCCAATCATTTTTTTCAAGAGACTATCATCTTTATAAGAGCTAATGTTGGCCATGAAAAGCTTGCCGATTCCTGTGTTTTTGTTGAAACTCATGAAGCAGGTTACGCCATAATTGCCCCCATTGTGGCCGATTTTATCTCCGTTCAACTCCCAAAAGATGCCACCTTTTGGGTTTGATTTGTTTGATGGAGTCATCATGAATTGAAATGACTCAGGTTTAAGTATTTGAGAGTTCCCCTCAAAACCCTGTATCATGGCCATTAGGTAGTTGGATAGGTCGTCACAAGAGAGCATCAGGCCTCCGGCAGGGTAGATGAGAGGGAAATGGAGCGGGGTTTCTACTTTTTTCTGAAAGTAACTGGTGGGCATGGCTTGTGTCATGGTGCTTCTCCAATTACCGGGCTTCAAACCGATGTCTCTTTCAACCATTTGCTCTACATATTCCCGATAAGGCATGCCGGTTTTTAATTCAACAATGTACCCTGCCAGTGCGGCACCCAGATTGCTGTATTCATAAGTTTCTCCCGGCTTATTTTTTGAAAAGTTACTTTTAGAGTAATGGCTGCCTGAGGGAGTGAGGCATGCCTTTAAAAACGAACCTAGTTCTGATTTAGAATTCTTGCTCCAGGCGCTAAAATCGCGGAATGCAGTTTTGCCAATTTCCTTTTTGTTCAGGTTTATATCATCTTCCACATACCAGGATTTTCTTTCAAGTTCACCATATAACAGGCTAGAGCTGTGCCTGGCCAGGTGCTCAACCGTGATTTCAACACTGGGGTGGTTGGGGTTTACTACTTCAAATGGCAAAATGGAATTGATGGGGGTGGATAATTCTAATTGCCCACTTTCTACCAGCTTCATGAGGCTTAAACCGAGAAAGGTCTTGGAAATAGAGGCGACTGAGTACCGCTTGTTAGTAGAGAAATCGGTTTGAGATGCCAGGTTTTCAAAGCCAAAGCTGTTCTTGAATAAAACCTTTTCTGAGTTAACAATCGCCACTGCAAAACCGGATAATTCAGATTTGCTATAGAGTGCCGTTAACTCCTTCTGCAAGTTGTTTTGGACGTCTTGGGCAAGGGTGGGGCATATGATAGTAAACAGGATCGATAGTGCAAGCAGGAGCTTTCTCATGGAAATATCAGGTTGTATAAAATGAACTCAGATGAGATTTAAGTTACGAGATACGAGTGTATTGTCAGAAACAATAACCGGAATAGGAGACAATTATAGAACCGGTACAGGGTAGTCCAAGGCGCTAGGTAATTGTATTGAGATGGCTTTGTATGTGCTCCTTTAAGTCTGGGCGTACTCCTGCTTTTTCTGCATACTGCTTCCATGAACTCACAACACTGTTGATGCTTTGGATGATGCTTCGCCCTTTTTTGATGCTGTTGCTATTGGCGATGCTGAGCAAATCGTCTTCGGTGATTCCTAATCGCTTGCCGTTTACGCTCAAAGTTTGCTGGCTTACCCAAATGCTGTTGGGGTCGTATGAAAAGCAGAGGTCATAGGCAGGCGAAAGTGCCCATCGTTCTCCCTTTTTCATCATGAATGAGAAGTTCTTGGTGTGGTCATCGTAGTTGGTGGACAATACGTTGAACACCATTCTTCTGAACATTTCTTCAGCCTCAGGGTAGGTCAGTCTGAGCAACCGCATGGTTTGAAATAGCTGCTCATAGCTATAGCCATACATGTCGTTGAAGTCGTAGTGTTGTATGCCGCATAAGGTCTGAATGTGATGCTTTGTGTTGCCTTCGCGGTCAAATCTTTTGGTCATAAAATGCGCCCGGCCATTTTCTTCTAATAGCTCGCACTCATTCATGTTTATCCCGCAGTCTTTGGCCATGAGGTAATAGGCATATTCTACACGGCCCCAGCCCAGGCTTTCACCAAATTGTGCCCCACTGACACCATCGAGCTTGATTAGCCAGTGTTCGAATCCTTTGGGAACCAGGCCTTGCCCAGACCTTACTTCGCGTGTTGTTGGGTTGTAGGCAATGACTGCTTTTGGCCTTGCTCCACCAGCAGAAGTGCCAATTTTCATGATTTCCATCATGGCCCTTTCTTCGCTGTCGTTCAGGTTGGTTAAAAACGCTTCACGCTCGTTGAGCATTTTTTTGGCTACTGCTACCAGGCTATCTAGTTCAAGGGTGAATTGTGCAGGGCCTTTGTGATTTTGGGTGGGCTCAAATTCTAGTGCTCCCATACCTCGATTGCCTATGAAGCAGAGCTTCTCTACTGGGTTCATGCTGCTTTCGGGCCGCCCTTGTTGGGCCAACCAGGTATTGATCAGCCTGCTACCATATTTGTCGGGCAGGGTGTCGGCCAGCATACCCGGCAGCCCTTTAAAGGTGTCTTCTGTTTCGTTGCGGCCTTTTCGTAGTTCTGGAAAGCTAAAAATGCGTGAGGCCTGGCTTATGGGCATTTTGATAGGAGAGATGTCCCAGCCTTTGTCTATAAATTTTGAAGCATATTGGAAAGCACCCAATTGTTGGGTTTCGTCCCAGCGAATGGCACCAACCATTTCACCCCATATCCATACCTCTGCAACGTCTACCATCCTAAGTCGTCATTGTCAGAATCATCCGTGTTTTTTGTCCTTACCCGATACCTTTCAGCACGCTTCAGTTTAGCATAGTCCAAGGGACTCAATTCGTCATTTATCTCAAATGCATTCAATACATGCAAGCTGTCCAGTGCTCGTAATATCTGTATAAGGCTTTTTAAATTGATGGCCTCTCCACGTTCAAATTGAGAAATCGTCCACCGGTTTAACCCAGCCATTTCAGCCAACTGGGCTTGAGTCTTATTTTGCTGTTTCCTCACATGCCCTATGTACCTACCCAATTGTTCTACAATGGCTACATCTGGCATCTGAACCCAATCTGTGTTGGTGTTTCCCATCATTAAGTGCTTAAAGTGGAGTTAATGTTAGTAATTACCAACAAATGTACGAAAATTCTCAAAGGTGGTTGCAGTAATGTTGGTAATTCCCAACGTTAATGCTTAAAAGTGGGGTTAATGTTGGTGAAAACCAACATGGGGCTGGCAAAATGTAAAGCGTTTGAAGAACGCAGAGGATGACTCTCAAGTCTATTTAATGATAGCGATAGACCTCATGATCGCCAAAGTCGAGCAGGGGGATGGTTTTGTCATAACGGGCACCCAGTCGAATGGCGAGCTTCTTAGAGGGTTCGTTGGTTGGGTCGATATAGCTTACCAGAGAGGGGAGTTTTAGGGTTTCTAAAGCATATTCTTTCACGGCCAGCCCAGCCTCCACGCCAAAGCCTTTGCCTTGTGCAATGGGTAAGAGCCAATAGCCCAACTCAGGCTCTGGCCAGGGATCAGAATTCCAAAGCCCAACCGTACCAATGAGTGTACCGTTTTCCTTTTCATCGATGGCCAGGTAAGAGTAGCCCCTGAGCCCATAATGCCCAATGTAAGTAGCCATCAGGCGCCAGGCCTCTTCCGGTTTTTTCATACCTCCTACAAATCGAGCATTAGCTTCATCAGAGTAGAATTTAGCAAAGGCGTCATAATCTGAATTTTGCCATTGTCTGAAGATCAATCTATCTGTTTCAAGCCCAATCATAGATTATGGTTTATAGTACGACTAGAATTTCCATTTAAAAATACCTTTCTCAGTCATATTGGCACCAAGCTTCTCATAAAAGTCAATGGCTTTGGTATTGTCAGTCTCTACTTCCCAGCGTATGTACGAAACTGATCTGCTCAAACATTGCGCTTTGGCAGCTTCCATCAACTGTTGACCCACCTTTTGTCCTCTGAACTCACCTTTCACAAACAGGTCGTCCAGGTTCATGATTTCACAGCCATTCCAAATGGAATAGTTCCAGGTGTAAGAGAGGTAGCCTGCTAGCTGGGAATCATATTCGGCTATTAAAGCACCGAATTTCGGGTTTTCGCCAAAACCTGACTTCAGTAATTCGGCCTTGCTGGTGGCTACATATTGCTCCTGATCGTGATGCCTGGCTATGTCCATGATCAACTCAAACAAGCTGTCTACGTCATCGCTGGTAACTTCTCTAATCTTAATCATGCTGCAAGTCTATAAATGATTGGGTGCTCACCCATTTAACGTTCCAGTATTTGCTGTCATCACTGGCGAAAAAGAGCTGCTTCATATCTGGTATAAGGTAGGGGTTGCCCTGGCCGTTTTGATTGATGGCCGAGGATAGTTTAACCGGAGCAGACCACTGGTTGAGGCCAGTGCTTTTGCTGCTGTAAAGGTCCAGACTTGTTCCTACCGTTGCGAAAATGAGGTAGTCTCCATTGGCCGATAGGTAGGGAGTGCAGAGGGCCATCTCTTTTAATGTGGTGAATTCTATTTTCTGAGCGGGTTGATATTGGCCATCTTTCCATTCAGCGTAATACAGCCCCATGTTGGAGTAATCGAGCTCACTGGCATGAAAATAGAGGGTGCCATCAGGTGCCAGGCTGGGGTGCGACAGTAGTTTGTTGCGCAAATTTGGGACGTCAATAAAGGAGGGCTCAGTCCATTGCCCATTGGTCTTTTTGCTCATCCATAAGTGCCAGGTATCGGGAATGCCTTCTTGCCGGACAGGCCTTGTTGAGCTGAAAAGGAGGGTTTCACCATTCGGGGAAAAGCTCATGCCATGCTCACTGTATTCGGAGTTGAAGAAAGCTGCAGATGGTTCAGCCCATTCTCCATATTGCCTGTTACTTACCAAGACGGTGAAGTTGCTGTAAGCCGTGTCTGAAATGGCCATGTAATACTGCTCCAGGTCGTTTGAGAAAACACCTCGGTGGATGATGGAGTGTTCGGGTACGAGTGAGCTATTGAAGGGCAGGGGTTGGTCTCCTGGCAGGTGCTCAGTCAGGAAGAAAGAGTCCTCATAATTAGGTGTTTGACATGCCACAAGGAGGCTAAGAAAAAGAAGAACCAGTGGTTTCAAAATAATCGTTTATAGCTTTTTGAGAATTGACCTTATTCATATTGAAAATAGAGTGAAGAGCTTAATCCGGAGCCATCAATTGGGCGAGAATTTTGTCTGAGTTGGCTTTCAACTTCTCAATGGTGCCTGGCTCTTCATACATTAAGTAATAGGCCATCCATACCAGCCTGTTATTGATGATTATGCCATTCATGGTCATGGCCCTTGTGTAGGGTTCAGCCCCTTCTGGCATGTACTTGATCAGTAAAACTAAGGTAAAAGAATCAGGGTTGAGGTTATACGAGTCAATCATCACCGGTTTTCCTATTTCTACATCCAAACCAAGCTTATCAATGTCTTTACTCACTTCATCCCAGTTTTTACTAATGAAGTTGTCTGCGACCATTGTTTGTAGCTGGTTTAAGAGATCGCTATTGGCCTCATAATCTTTAACAGCCAGGGTTCCGTAAATTTTGAAATAATCGTCAAGAACAGTTACGTCAATGTTTTTTCCGCTTCCATAGTCAGTATTGTTTAAGTAATAACCCAGCACAGTATTAGCAGGCACTTCTGTGGCATCAGCATGTGCCTTGACTACAGGAGTCAAATAGCTTTCCTTGTAACCAGCTACCTTTTTCAGGCAGATTTCAACTCCCCCAAAAGAGGTGGTTCTGGCACATGCCTCTTCTTGAGCCTGAGAGATTTGAGTAATAATAAGAGCGAAGAAGACTAGTAGAGCTTTTGTCATGATTTTGCAAAATGATGAATCTAGATTACTGCTTTCCTCTAAAATGGCTGATTGCGGTAAATCCATTAAAAGCGGCAAAAAGAAGGATAATCAGGCTAATGAAAAAGTGAATTCTTAAAGTGACTCTGGGATAGTTGACTTCAGGTGCTGATGTATCATATTTCACTTTGAAAGTCTGGATATCATCTTCATTATCCCTGCTGGTCATGGCCATCAGAGGGGCAAACATACCCGACTCGTTTCTGACGGTGTCTCCATCGGCCATGAAGTAAAAGTAGAAGACATCATTCCGTGCTACTGTTCTTTTACTTTCCATGGTAGCCACCGCAGTTTCTCCACCGATAAACAGCTGAACATCTTCCACAAAACCGGCCCCTCGCCACAATACTAACAGAGCACAGACTATCAGTAGCAAAATGCCTTTCCCTGTGCTTGAGAATTCTTCTTTGTCTTCTTTTTTATCTGTCATTGCTCCTGATCCGTTTTAGGCTAATCCTTTAATTCATTGCTTAAAATGAATCTTGTGGCCGCTTCAGCATGAATTTGTGTGGTATTAAAGATAGGTATTGTCAAATCAAATTCATTGAGCATCAATGGGAATTCAGTACAGCCCAAAACCACCCCTTCGGCACCCAAAGCCCTCATGGATTCTATAACGGCTAATACGTACTGCTTTGAGGCTTCGAGCACTTTTCCAAAAGTCAACTCTTCATGGATAATCCGGTGCAATTCAAGGATGACTTCTGCTTTTTCAGGTACCAAAGTATCAATGCCATGATTGGCGTATCTGTCAGTGATAAAGCGGTCTTCCATGGAAAATTTAGTGCCAAGAAAACACACTTTTCGAATACCCCTATTTTTGATTTCTATCGCGGTAGCATCAGCTATGTGAAGGATGGGAACAGTCAACTGCTTTTCCACCAGGTCAAAGACCTTGTGTGGCGTATTGGCGCAAAATATGATGGCTTCGGCACCGCCATTTTGAAGTCTTTCTCCCGCTTCAATCATCAGGTCAGCTATTTTGGACCAACGGTCTTCTTTCTGGTACTGATGTACCAGTGCCTGATTAAGGTTGAACAGTATTAGCGGTGGATTGGTATTGTTGCCAAAATGCGCATTAACCAGTTGATTGATGTGCCGGTAATACTCAATGGTAGAATGCCATGAAGTGCCTCCAATTAAGCCAAGTGTTCTCATGTGGGTCTTCATAGGTATTGTATAACAAGGGGGGACAGATCTCCTTGAGTTGCCCTAAGAAAGGGGGAATTGATAAAAATCACAAAAGTTAGTTGAGAGAGAGTTGAGCTTCTCAAATTACAACCTGGCCTATTACGGGTCCTCAAGCTCTAAATACCCGACCAAAGCATGTTCCGCTGTGCCTGAATTTCTGTGGTGATGGCGACACCGGTTGCAGTGGCTTTGTAAAGGCGCTTTCTTTTACCACCTCGCTCACTGGTCGATTCTCCAAGGCTACTGTCCAGAAATCCCTTTTGCTCCAGCCGCTTTAAGACGGATATAATGGCAGGTAGTGAAATGCTCTTGTTCAGCAGCTTAACATATTTCCGCAATACTTCGGCACCATTGATTGCTTCCTCACGCATGACGATGAGCAGTACAATTTCTTCTAGCTGACCAATAGAATCTTTATTCATCCTTCAGGGTGTTTACAGGGTTCAAAGTGGCGATTTTTAAAATATTGCCGGTAATCACCAGCACTACAATGCTTAGTACAATCAGAAATCCGATGACAAAGTTGACAGGTGCAATATCGATACGGTAGGCATAAGCCTCAAGCCAGTTGGAGACCAGAAAATAGACCGGTGCCAGGCTAAGGATGAAGGAGACGAAACAGACAATGAAATACTGTTTGGCCTGAAACAGGTAGAGTTGTAGCACCTGTGCGCCTAGTACTTTTCGAATAGACAGGGCTTTGGTAGCCTTTTGAGCGATGTATGAAGAAATACCGAATATGCCCATGCTGGCCAGCAGCAGGATGATGGCCGCTAACACGTATATGGCATTACGCTGGGCTAAATCTGACTGGTATTGCCTTTTGAAATGGTTGTTCATATAGGTGAAATTGAAGGCCTCAACTGGCGAAAATTCACTCCAAATGGATTCAATCCGTTCTATGGTTGCGGTATTGTCAATGTCCTCAAAATTCACGGTCACATTGGGGCCATCGGGTGCCAGAAAGTAATAGTGAGGGCGAAGAGGAGAATGGAGTGTACGATAATTAAAATCGCTCACCACGCCAATGATGCGTTTTTCTTGCACAATGTCACCTCCCCTGAAAAATATTTTCACCACTTTACCCAATGGGTCATCCTCTATACCCAGTTCACGTACGGCCGATTCACTCACTATCAGGGCAGTAGAATCGGAAGGGAATTCTTTAGAATATTCTCTGCCTGCTTTCAATTCTACCTCAAGTGTTTTGAAGTAATCATACCCGACCCAGGCCCTGCTGGTCATAATTCCATCCTCTTTGCCTTTGAGCACCAGGCGATAGTTATTGCCTGCGGGCCACTTTAGGGGCAACTGAGCTGCATTTGTGACACTCTTTACACCGGGGATATTCAGCAGGGCTTCTTTGAAGCTTTCGTAGCTAGGTCGGTTTTCACCCCGGTCAAAACGCTCCATATAGCCTATGTTCTTCACTTCAAAGCCCGGGTCTTTGCCCAGAATGTAATTGAGCTGGTCATGGAAGAAAACCATAGTGGTTATGAGGGACAGAGAAATGATCACCTGCACGGCCATAAGGCTCCTAAGGCGACCTTTATTGCCGAATTTGGACGAAAACCTGCCTTGCATGGCGGGTATGGGCTGAAACCTGCGCACCAACATAATGGGTGAAAGTGAGGCAAGGAACCCAATGCACAGCACCAAACCCAGCAGTAAAAGGAGCCCTTTCATATTGAAAATGGCCTGGCTGTGCACTTCAATTGGGAAGTCAAAAGGGAGGCCTCCATCCAGCTTAAATAATGTAGCATAGGCCAGCACACTTGCGATGAAGATGCTCAGGGTGTTTTCAAGTATGATGACCGATATTAAGTTGCCCTTTGAAGAGCCAAGCACAGAGCGTAGCCCGAATTCTTTCAGGCGCTGACCTACCTGGGCAATGTTAATAAATGAGTAATTCACGGCCACCAATACGATAATGATCAGCCCAATAATCATAATCATATTTACAAAACTGCCATTGCCATTGTCAGACAATTCCCAGTCGGTGGAAGGGGCCAGGTGAATGTCGGTTACAGCCTGTAGCCTAAAGTTCGCTTCCGGTTCCTGGTCACTTTTATGTGCGGCATACAACTGATTGAGGTTTTCAATCACCGCGTCTTCCATACCGGGAGTTATTTTTGCATAATTGAAAATAAAATCGGCATAGTGCCAGTCGGTGGCCAACCTGGATTTATCCCAGCGCGGATTGTTGAAAACGGCTCCAAAACCGAGTATATAATCGAATTCGAAATGTGTGTTTTCAGGCAAAACGATAACACCAGCAACCTGATATGGCCTTTCATTGAGCAATACAATTTCGCCAAGTGCATCTCTTCCATCAAATAGTCTTTCCTTTATTTTTTGAGTGATTACCAGGCTTTGAGATTGATCGAATGCTGAAGCTGACTGACCTTCAATGAATTGAAAATCAAAGACCTCGAAAAAGTTGTCACGCACCACCATGTGATGTAGGGCATGCCATGGGGTGCCTTCAGGATATTGAAAGTTGATGCGGTCGAAACGGCTGTTGATTACGCCTGTGATGTCTTCTATACCGCTGATTTGTTCTTGCGCATACTGGTCGAAGAGGTAGGAGGTGCCATTGGCGCGCCTGTCTCTGTCCAACTCAATCTTCTCTATGCGGTAGACCTTTTCACTATCCGTAAAAACACTGTCATATGAGCCCTCGAACTGGTAGAATGAATAGATGGCCAGAAAGCAAAGAATGCCAATGTACAGGCTCAGCAGGTTGAATAGAAAAATGCGCTTGTTCCTCCGGGCATTCCTCACATATACTTTTAGGCCCGAAAGCATGATTTGAAGTAGAGAAGGACTCTGTTCCCTTGAAAATAAGAACCTGGCACTAAGTAATACATCTCGTAAAAAGTGCAGCATGGCAGCTGTCTTTTTACCATTCTCACACCGCCAATAATAGTTGGAGAGGATGTCACCTTCCAATTCTTGACGGGTATCAGAGTCACAAAACAGGCTAATGTAAGCGCTGGCCAGGCGAGGGAATCTCTTCATGATTATACAAGTATACGAATGTTAAGTTAATACTTGTATAGTTGATGAAAGGTTACGTCATATCGAATTAAAATCGATACTTATTGACTGGAACTGATGATGTCTTCTTTTATGACCTTTTAGGCTTGGTAGCTTTCTTTTCTTTAATTCTCACATAAATGAGTTTATGCCTGCTTTTTTGGCTCTCTCTCTGCTCAATTTCAAATCTATCAATGGAATTTATGAGGGGAGTGAGCTTTTCAAAACCATAATTCCTGGAGTCGAAATTGGGCCGTTTTTTCTGTAGAAGACTGCCTACATCGCCCAGAAATGCCCAGCCATCCTCATCAGAGAGGTCTCTGATTGTGCTTGAGATCAGGTTGATTTCCTTTCTGGTGATTTTGTCTACAGAGGGCTCATCGGCTTCTATATCCTCAACCTTCTCTTCGCTTTGCTTTTTCAAGATCTCGATATAGATGAACTTGTCACAGGCCACGATAAAGGGAGTAGGGGTCTTTTTTTCGCCCAAGCCAATCACCTGCATGCCCGCTTCCCTAAGCCGGGTAGCAAGCCTGGTAAAATCACTATCGCTGGAAACCAGGCAGAAGCCATTCACCTTACCGCTGTACAGAATGTCCATCGCATCGATGATCATGGCTGAGTCAGTAGCGTTTTTGCCTTTGGTATAGCCATACTGTTGTATGGGAGTAATGGCATTTTCCAGTAACAAGTTTTTCCATTTGGTCAGGCCGGGCCGGGTCCAGTCGCCATAGATTCGTTTAATAGTGGGGTTGCCATATTTGGCTATTTCCTCCATCATTTCCTTTACATGAGCTGATGGAATGTTGTCACCGTCAATCAAGACGGCCATGTTTGTATTTATATTCATTGTGTTTATTCAATTTGATGATCAGACTTTCAGTCTATGGGAGGTACGTTAGGAAAGGGAGTGATATGGTGCTATCCGGTCGCACGGACCTTAGCTTATGGGAAGTCTTCTCAGGTAATTTACGGATAAATTGTTGAAAGGGAATTTCTAACCACTTTCTAACACATCCTGTGCCTTGTAACGGGAGAGTGGTAGTTTAGTTTTTGATGTAGGGAATGGGGTCTACAAAAAACAGCTTCTTCCATTGCTGATGTTCGGCTCCAAAGTTTTTGGGTTGAGGTATAAAAGTGCCGATGGTGTAATGCAGGTGTGAGGGTTTGCCCTTTGCATTGCCAGAGTTACCTACTGTGCCAATCTCCGAGTCGTGATTGACCCAGCTAAATCGTTTGATTTTCACTTCCTCCAGATGGGCGTAATAGTGAAAGCGCCATTTCGGGCCTAAAACGAGTATATAGTTACCTCCCATATCATTCTGACTAACAGAAACTACCAAACCTTCAGAGGCTGCATAAACAGGAGTGTGCTTTTTGGCGAAGATGTCAACGCCTTTGTGAGTAATGGATTTCCCCCATGGGTAGAACCAGAAAGAGTTGGCGTTAAAGTCGCCATTATTGGCACCCGAAACGGGCATTTGAATGTCTTCAGGCAGCAGCAGACCGATGACGAGAAGAACCAACAGTGCACCCAGCAGCCTGCCAATCCAGCGTTTTATTGTTTTCAACATTTTGAGTTTTAATGACCACTGGGATAACGCAGGAAGACGCGATTCATTATGTCAAATGACTCAAAGAGGAGGAACGTTTGGCTATGCGTAGTAGCGTCCCGAAGTGCGGTATAGCTTATAGGTTTTGTTGGGCTCAGTTTTTTTATTTAAAACCAAAGTTCCTGTTGTTTTAGTACCATGTCATTAGAGACTTCATCGTACTGATTTTTTTGTAGAAGGCTATATTTCTCATTCAACTCGATAACCTTGCAATTGAAATCTTCTCCATAGGTTTCTGCTAAGCCTAATATCATCTGAGAACCTTCTGGTTGGTTGTTGTTAATGAAGCTCATAATTTTGTCAATATGCTCAATATCTTGGTCTTGTTGATTAGGAGAATCTATAACTAGAGGACAATAGGTTGACGAAGAATATTTTTTCATCAAATGGAAAAAGGCGAAATAATAAGCGATTAATGCTCTTGGACGCGAACTCCCTGTTTCTTTTGACTCAATCTTGGTCGTAATGGCCTTATAATCATCAGGGTTTAGAGAATGTATATCTAGCTTCTTTAAAAATGAAGACATTCTAGATGTATAAAAATCCAAAATCGCGGATTTCCTATCCTTGCTTTCAAAAGCCTTTAGTTTTTTTTCTAATACATCTTTTTCCCTGGCGTTAGTGATAAGGATATCGTTAAGTTCTGAATGCCTATCAGAAAAAATTGACTTGACTTGATTTTTGCCTGCATTGTCTATTATATCACGAAGTTTTAAATCCCCTTTTTTCTCTTCTAGGATTTCATTAATTCTTGATACTTCTGCGCTCACATTGGTCAAAGTTTCCTTTTCTTTTTCAATTTGAGACTCTACAGCATGAGTATCTTTTTTAAGTTCAAGAAGCAAGTCCTTGCTTTTCCTTTCATCTTTGGCTATTTCAAATCTTTCTGCGAAAGAATTTTCATATTCAGCGCCACATGTGGGGCAACCTATTAATTCTGGAAGTTGGTCAGAAGCAAATTTTAAATCTTTATTGCTTTCCAATATTGCCTGTTTTACAATATTTATTTGAGCTTCAAAGGAGGCTTGCAAGTGATATAGATCGTGGAGTTTGTTTTTTAGCTTTTCTTCTTTTGCCAAAAGGTTCTGGGACTCTGTTAGTAATTCCGCAATTTCTTCTTTAAATGAATCAACATCTAAATTGAAATTTGTTTGTGCTAACTTTTCTTTTACTTCCTTAAGAATCTTTGAAGTCAGTTTTTGCTCCTTATCAGTTTCTTCAATGATTTGAATGAATTCTTGAATTTCCTTTTTCGTTGAGTAGTATTCATTAGGTCTAATTCCTGAATGGTAATAAATACTCTGATTGCGGTAATCTTTTATTTGTTGAAGTTGCCTGAAAGAGTCCCAACTTTTACTCCAACTAGAGTCTTGATCAATATAGTAGGGAAGAAAAAGGTATGCGGGTGGTGGAATAATAAATTTTGAACTCTGATTCTGAAATTGTGGTTGAAAATTGAAAAGTCTGCCTAAATATGGTCCAAGTTCGTTAGTCACCGAAGTGAATTTTTGAATCAATTCATCGTTGCTATTATAAAGACCAAACAACTTACCATCCCTTAGAATCGAATAATTAGTCCCATCAATCTCAAATTTTAATAGAGCAGAAATATTTGTGTTTTTAAACTTCTGATTGAACAAAGGTTCTGCACCGAGGGCCCAATAAATGCTTTTAATTAAAGAAGATTTACCTGTGTGATTTTTACCGTGAATCAGAGTTCTTTTCTTGTCGAACTGAACTTTTCTTGCCTTCTTTTCCTTTTGAGAAAGCAATTGAATTTCCGATATGTATAAGTTTTTCATTCTCCTTTTTTCTAAGATTCCTGACTAGGCTTTTTAAACTTCCTTTACGATTCATTTACTCCGTTTATAATTAAACATTTTATAAAATATTCATCATAGGTCTTCTCTGTTATGAAGCCGTGTATGTGGTTTACTATTTCAAGTAGGTTTAAGACTGTTATGTTTGCCTTTTCCTTATTGAATGTGTCTTCAATTAAGTTCTTTAATTGTCTTAAAGGAATGCTACTTGAGTCTGCCACAAGTCGAGCATTCATATCTCTCCAAGCCTTTTTGAATTTCATTAGTTCTAAATGCTTAATGCCACTTGATTCTAAACTTGATTTAACTTCAATCCATTCTTCTTCAACACTTTTGTATAAACCGGCTTTTTTAAGAATCTCTATGAATTCAGATTTGGTTAGACCTTTTATCCTATAGATTTCAGAAGCATTTTTGAATGTTTTATCTCCAACCGTTTCATTAGTTTTTCGAGTAATCTCTCGGAAAACTTGTTCGTATGCAAGTTGGGAGTTGATCTTGCTTGAAGGATTCAGAGAGTTAATTAATGAAGCTAATGCCCCAACACAATGAGTAGAGCTATCTGAGTTACTTAGAGTGGTTACTTGGAACTCCCCAAGTTCTTTAAAATCACTTTTTTTAATTGAATGTTCGGTATTTATTGTAGTCTCACATTTTGCTTCATCTTTATCACTTAAATCGTTGGCAGCTATTTGGCTAAGGGTAGTTGATTCTTTTGATCTCTTTAGGTTTTTGAAGCTGAACTTACCATTAGATAAGAAGCGTAATGATTTTACTGAATTTTCAAAAACTATCTTGTTTTGATAAAGCTTTCCAACAATTGAGTTTTTTCCTTTTGGTTGCCTTGTCATATCACCAATAGTCCAATTACCCTTATCCTTTGATTTAATTTGAATACACTCCAAATCAATCAGTGTATTTGAGGAATTCGAGATTATTAAATCTTCATGAAAGTCAAATAGAAACAGATAGTCGTCTCTGCTTGTGTGTTCCTTAATCAATATGAAAAGAGACAAGTCCTTCTGGAATTGATATTTCCTTGAAGTTTTTGAACCCGATTCTTCTCTCGGCTTTTCACTTAATATCTTCGTTTCGATTGTCATCTTTTATATTGAGCATAACACGTTTATTTAAGGAAGTTGCTTAAAAGTTCCAGAATAACCAACCGTTTTATAATGTGATCAGGAATAACTTGTACAGTTCCGTACTTGTCTGCCGCAGGCAGGTAATTTCATTTTGGCGAGCATGCCAACCATCCGGCAGTTCTTTCGCTTCCAGGTTTCCTTAAGTGTGTTTTTATATTGACTAGCAGAACCAGGCTAAAGTCTAAAGATATCTTTACGCCCTTGTCGGTGTTGTCACCGACAAGCATTGTAAGGCTAAGTCCTCCCTTAAAGCCTCCACCGGACTCCTGAACGCCACTTTCATAGACTGATGATGGTAGCCAAGGCGATGAGCAAGGCCGCAAAACCCGGCATAATAAATACGACAGGGTTCACACTGGTTTTCCGCCACGGTCGGTGTTGTCACCGGCTGGATTAAATGTCTTTTCTATTGACGGTTATAGCTAATTAATGGAAGTTTTTTACACTCTGGATGATGGTTAGAACAATTCATCTGACCTGCCGACCTGACTTTCCGTCAATCCTCCCTTAAAGCTTCCACTGGATTCCTCAAGGCTACCTTCATAGACTGGAAACTGATAGTAGCCAGAGCAATTAACAAAGCTGAAATACCCGCCACAATAAATACTACAGGGCTCACGCTGGTTTTGTAGGCGAAGCCTTCTAACCAGCTGCTCACGGCAAACCAGGCGATTGGAACTGCAACTAAAAGCGAGATTGCCACCAGCTTGGTGAACTCAGAGGAGAAGAGCCTTACCAGGTGCGCTACGCTGGCACCCAGCACTTTTCTCACACCCAGCTCTTTTCTGCGTTGTTCGGCCGAGAAGGCTGCTAGTCCGAAAAGCCCCAGACAGGCAATGGCAATGGCCATGATGGTAAATACATTCAGTACTTTGCCCATGCGTTGCTCAGTTCTAAAGCTGCGGTCAAAATCCTGATCCATAAAACTATATTCAAAAGGGAAAGCAGGGTCCAGGGCCAGCATATCGCTTTTCACACCCTCTATCATAGTCCTTAGGGCAGCACCAGAACCTACTGATTCAGGGTTGAGGCGCATAGAGAAATAGGATACCCCTGAATTGTAATCCCAGACCTTGTCATTTTGCAGGTGGAGGATTACCAGTGGGCCGATTTTGCTTTTCAAACTCCTAAAGTTGAAATCTTTTACTACCCCAATCACCTGCATGTTGTACTCATCACCAGAGGCCAGTGACAGTGATTTGCCAATGGGCGAATCCTGAGCATATGTATCTGCAGTACCCCAGCCGAGTGACTTCACGGCCGATTCGTTAAGAATGATGCCGTATTTATCGGTAGCAATATCTTTATCAAAATCTCTACCTGCCAGGAAGGTAGGGCTCAAAGTGGCCAGGTAGCCTTCATCCACTTTCATGTTCGAGAACTGAATTACTTCTTCCGCACCCGTGGCTTTGTATCGGTCACCAGAAAAAACTTCTGGAGGAAGCTGACTGGAACGCCCCAAAGCGGTAAAGGTGGGATTGTTCTCAAGGCTATTTCTGAGGCTTGTCAGATCGCCATCAAACTGCTCGATATTGCGCAGTTGAAAGAGGTTGTCTTTGTCATAACCGGTGTTGAAAGAGGAGGTAAAGGCCAGCTGTTTTTGTACAAAAATGGCTGAGATGACCAAAGCGATGGAAATGGTAAACTGGAAGATGACCAGCCCATTTCGAATGGCTTTGCCTTTGAACCCGGAAGCCACTTTGCCCTTAAGGGTGGCAATGGGCTTGAAGGAAGAGAGGTAGAAGGCAGGATAGCTGCCAGCCACAAAACCAATAACGAGGATGAAAGCGACCAAAATGCCCGTAAACCAGGGTTTGGCTAGCTGTGCGTCTAATGATAGTTTTTTGTCAGCCAATTCATTGAATGCACCAATGCTGATTTCGGTGATGACAATGGCAATGAGCATGGCCAGAGCGGTGAACAGGACAGACTCAAGAATGAACTGCCTGATCAGGTATTTTCTGCGAGAACCCAATACTTTTCGAATGCCCACTTCTTTGCTACGGTTGGCAGAACGGGCAGTAGAGAGGTTCATAAAGTTGATGCAAGACAACAACAGCGTGAGTACGCCTATAGCCGCGAATACCTGGATTTGGCGCATATTCCCTACGGGGCCGATTGAATTTCCCGCTTCAAAATCATCCAGGTAAACGTCTTCCAAAGGAGTGAGGTAGAGTGACCAGGGATGCCCGGCCGTGAAGTCTTCGAATGACTGATTGAAAATGGTTTCGGTAGTTCTTGGAGCCCATTTGGGCGGTATGGCCTGAATTTTTTCTGTCAAGGCGGCTATGTCGGTGCCCTGGCTTACCAGCCCATAGGTGGTGAAACCAGTATAGATCCATTTCCATTCCTGATCTTTGATGTGCGCATAGCTCTCCATAGAGCTTAGAAAATCAAATTGTATGTGTGAATTCGTAGGCGCATCTTCCACCACCGCACTCACGGTATATCGATCCACATATTGAGTAAACTTGGATTCAAGGGTCTTGCCAATCGGGTCTTCCTCACCAAAGTACTTTTGGGCCATCGATTCGGTAATCACGATTTTGCCAGGGCCTTCAAGGGCTGTTTCGGGGTTGCCTTGAATGAATTTGAAGTCGAAGATTTCGAAGAAGTTAGCGTCTGCAGTAAAGAAGCGATTCTCCTTAAAAGAGACAATGTTGCCTTCGGCTGGCTTATAGTTGACAATGTAAAAGCCCCAGGTGAGGACCCGAGTGAGTGCTTCAAACTCAGGAGCATCTTCTGCCAATGCCAGAGCCACGTTGGGGCCCAGGTTGGACATGCGCTCGTTCCAGTCACCCCAGATCATGGGCTGCTCTACCCGGTAGATTCTATCGGCTTTTTCATGGAAATTGTCATAGCTCAGTTCCGCTTGCACATACAGCCCAATGAGCAGACAAGTGGTTATGCCAATAGATAGCCCCACTATATTGAGGATAGAAAATTGCTTTTGTCTGAGGGCCGACCGCCAGGCGGTCTTGAACATGTTCTTCAGCATTGCTTCAAAATTAATAAATAGTTGCTGGAGGCTTTCCAAAAGCAGTGCCAAAGTAAAAACAGCCTCTAATGTAGTTAAAGGCTGTTTTTTGAGTCAAATAGATTCGCGCTATGTTCTTCTAAGAACGTTAGTGTCCGCTGGCGGATGGTAAACCACCAGGTCGGATTCAGAGAGTATAGTTTGAATGAAGAATACTCACGACAAACATCATCAGGTATGTTTCCCAACAGCACCACCACTGATTTTTGGCCATAAGACAGCGTCAGGCATGGTGCCGTTCTGCTTCATCACCTTGATCAACTTCTTATGCAGTTTCTGCCGTTTTTTTCCAATGTCAGTGGCCAGGTCCAGCCGCCCGTTGGCCAGGTTATTCATTTCCTCAGGATCTTCAGAGAGATTATACATCTCATATTCCATGTCCTGATTGAAATCCGGATCGAAATACACCGCATATTTCCAATGCACACCGGTTTTCTTATCTTTTTTCAGAATACACCTGATGTGGCTGGCGCCCATATTTTGTGGTGCTCCGTCCGTGATATAGGCATCGTCAAAAGTAAAATGAATGTGGTCCTGAACACTTTGTTTACGGCTTTTTGGGTCGAGTATGGGGACCAGGCTTTTACCTCGGAAATTATAGCGTTTTACATCCACTCCGGCCAACTCAGCAAAGGTGGGTGCCAGGTCAATCAAGCCAGCGAATGCTTCTGTGGTTTTAGCAGAAAAAACAGAAGGGTCAGACAGGTGAGAAAAGATCATGGGCACGTTGATCACCTGCTGGTAGGCACAGAACATCTTTTGACGCATCATGCCATGCGACATGGCCATGTCACCATGATCACTGATTCGCACAATCATTGAATCTTTGGTCTTTTTATTTCCTTTCAGTGCTGTGAGTACTTTGCTTATTTCTTTGTCTACCAGGGAAGTGAGATAGGCATAGAATCTCACATAATTTGTTGCAGTTTCTTCATCATCAATTTTACCAAAACCTTGCAGCATGCCTTGCCAGGTCTTTTGAATCTTTGGTTTCCCATCCAGGCTTTCATCCCATGAGTCGAGAAGGTCTACGTCCAGGCTTTCAAATTGCTCATCCTCATAGCCTCCAATTTTATAAAGTGGTGGAAACCTGGGCTGTCCTAATTTTGTGGTCATGGTTTCATTGCCGGGGTAAGACAAAACATCATGCGGATTAACCAGAGAAACTACCAGGAACAGAGGCTTTTTGCCTTTATAATTTTTGATGTAATGTTCTGCACTTGTCAACTTTCGTTCGGCATCCGATTCTTCTTTGTTCATGCCAGGAAGCTCTTCGCCATACCAGCCGCTGTGCCCTTTACCATCAACAAAGCGACTATCATTGTTGATTTTTCCCCCACCAAAATTGAATATGTTAGCATCATCACCGGCATCAGGATAGCTCCAGCCCTTGATGCCGTAGGCTTCTTCCAGGTGCGGTACATCCTCAGCCGTCCAGTAGAGTTGATCAATGTCAGGACTCACGCCATGCTCTGCACCTTTCACATATTGCGTGGGTTTACTCACATGCCACTTGCCCTTATAGGCCACCTCATAGCCTGCCTTTTCCATCATCTTAAACATGTTCACCATGTTATTCTTCAACTGTCCCTGCATGATTTGAGTATAGCCCTTTGGAGGGCTCTGCTCATTCAGAGGATCATCAAAAGCAAGAACCTGTGTAGCCGTATGTTCAGCCGGGTACTTACCTGTGAATAAGGTAGTACGACTTGAGGTACAGGTGCACGAATTGGTATAGGCATTGTTAAATGCCATTCCTTTGTCCAATAGCTCGGTCATGGCCGGAAAATTTGCCGGATCAGAGGCCCAAGCAGGAGTCCAGTTTTGTTTCCACGTTTGCTGATCAGTGATGATCAATACAACGTTGGGGCGTTTCAGTTTCTTCATATGTGTTTTGTAATTCGATAGGTTTTAGCTGGTGTTCTTGTCAGCTATGTGTTTAAAAAAATTAGGCGAAAGAGGAGCAGATTTTATAATCTAAGATAATATAGGAGCTTTGCCTAATGAGGCATATTCAATGGACAAAATGATCAGGGGTTTTACCTTTTCCAGACATTTTCGTTAAACTGCAAGCCGCCTTGTCTGGCCATTATTCATGAAAGCACTTGAGGTTCTAAACGAAATCATTATCAATGCCGCCATTGCGCAGGGTTTTGTAATGGCCTTCCTGTTTAGAGGAGGGAGCAACCGGATAGCGCACCTCATGCTTTCCTTGTTGCTGATCGACCTTTCATTGATTGTGTTCAGGGTGCATTATCTCATGTATCCTCTGTTCGATATTCTGGGCACCCACTTCTTTATTACCGGACCATTTTTGTTACTGCTAGGCCCGTTTCTGTTCTTTTACATGCGCAGCATAGTGCAGCCTGGCAGGGGCATAGACAAAAGCGATTTTAAGCACTTCATCATCTTTGGAGTGTATGTGCTGTTCATGATCTCCATTGTGATAGCAGGCCCGGAAGGCAGCTATTATGATTTAATCAAACAGGTGATAGGTTCCCCCTGGGTATTCCTGGTAGTGCAGCTGGGCTTTTACCTGGCCACTACCAATAAAATGCTGAAGCAGCACCGCGCAAACATGATCAATCGCTACTCCAATGTAGAGGGCATGGACGCGTCTTGGTTGCAATACATCATCTGGGTTTTCGTCATCATCATGGTCTTCGTGACTATCGCCATACCTTCACTCATCCATGGTGTGGGCTTTGATATTTATAAAACCACCAGCTCACTATTCTACTCGGTCATTCTATTTTTTATTGGCTTCAAGGGCATTCGTCAGAAGATACCAATGGAGCAGGAGATTGCAGCTGAATCAATGTCCGGATCACCTGATGAACAGATGGCAGAACAGAAGAAAACCCTATTGACCTACCTCGAAAGTCAAAGGCCTTATCTGAATCCCGAACTCAGCTTAATTGATCTGGCTCAGCAGCTCGATATGAGTCGCAATCAACTGTCATCGGTCATCAACAATGGCATGGGCGATAACTTCTACAATTTCATCAATGGCTATAGGGTGGAAGAGGTAAAACGGCTCATTCAACAAGATGCCAAACGCCAATACAAGATCATGACCCTGGCCAGCCAGGCAGGCTTCAATTCCAAGTCCTCCTTCAACAAGATTTTCAAAGAAATCACAGGTCTTACTCCGTCCGAGTACCGAAAAACACTTAATTAAAATCTTGTAAATCAGTGAGTTAGTTTCGTTTTTGTCCGAATGGGTACCCGTGGACCATCGGACGGGATTTCTATGCGTTATTGACCCCGGATGTTGCAATAAACTCTCTATTCCAGACATATCTCACTTCGAATCAGTCGCTTTGCTTCGTTTGTCTTCTCACCATAGCGGTTCGCATGTCGCCATAGCTTTAGCGAAGGCACTGCTATGCCTTCTAAGCCAAACTTCCTGATTCCGTGTGATTTATGTCTTCATTACGATTCCTATTGCAACATCCGGGTTTAACGGAAAATTCTAAACACATACTCATGAGAAAACTTTTATTGGGTGCCATGGCGCTCTTATTCCTGGCAGTTCATGCCCATGCACAAGCCCCGGCTTCCGACATTTTTCAACTGCTTAAGGAAATGCCCGACCAAAACAATCAGTCCTTCGATCCTGTAGATCTGGGTGATGAAGCGGTCATCATTTTTGTACCCGGTGCTGAGAACCCTTTTCAGAAATTTTACACTAAGAAAAAAGCAGCACAGCTGAAACCAAATGCTCTGTTGGTCGGTGGCTTTAAAGAGATGATGAACAACATGAGTCCCGGGGCTAAAAAGAAGCATTTGCAGGAGGCCCTTGCCATGCGTTACAAAGAAGGCCAGATGCTGTTGGATTTGGATAGCAAACTGGGAGAATTACTGTCACTCCAGGGCTACTCCATCATTAGACTTTCCAAGAAGGAAAACAAGGTTTTGGAGATCAACGATTTTGCTTTCGACCGCGTAGCCTTTTTCAAAGCCCTGCAAAAGTATGAGCAGATGAAAGAGAAGGAGGGAACCGATGATTGAGCTTTCGGCCATTGAAAAATTTTATACCAGTGCCGGGGGCGATGTGCATGCACTGCGCAATTTCAACCTGCAGATAGGCCAGGGCGAAAACGTAGTGATTGTAGGCAAGTCGGGCAGTGGCAAATCTACTTTGCTCAACATCATCTCAGGCATCGACAGGCCCGACTCAGGAATTGTAAGTGTAAGTGGTCAGAACCTGGCCGACTTGAACGAAAACGAGCTTGCCCTTTGGCGAGGCAAGCACGTGGGCATTGTCTTCCAGTTTTACCAATTGCTACCCACACTTTCTGCTTTGGATAATGTGCTGTTTGCCATGAGTCTGGTGAACAAAATTGAGAAGAGAAACCGTGAAAAACAGGCGATTAATTACCTGACCGAAGTGGGGCTTGGTGACAAAATGAAGAAGTTTCCGAATGAGCTTTCTGGTGGAGAGCGCCAAAGGGTGGCCATCGCCCGTTCACTGGCCAATGAACCTTCAGTGATCATAGCCGATGAACCTACGGGTAACCTCGATAGCAAGACTGGAGAGCAGATTGAAGCGCTGTTCAAAAAGGTAAACGAAGCAGGAACAACTGTGCTAACGGTGACTCATGCGAACATTGAAAACAAGGTTTTTGACAGGGCCATCTACATTGAAGATGGGCAGCTGAACAAAGAAGTAAAAGGCTCAAAAGCGTTATTGATATGAGGGTGATTTTAGGGAAACTCATATCAGACTTCAGGCATGCGAAGGGCAAACTGGTATTGCTGGTGTTGGCCACTGCACTATCGGCTTGGGGCATTAGTGGGGTGGTGTACAGCTACTTTCTCACCGAGCGCGACTTTGAAGTGAACTTTGAGCAGACTTTCCCGGCTGATCTGGCCCTGGTGGTACAGGGGTATAAACCGGGTCTGGAAGCCGCGTTACTGGAACTGCCAGAAGTGCTCGACCTGGAAAGGAGAGAGGTGGTTTATGCGCGGGTAAAGGATGGCAGGGGTAGCTTTATGCCCATCATCATTTGGGGCATTGAATCCCTGGACGATATGCGCTATGACCAGGTGAGGGTTTTGGAAGAGCAGAATAAAGTGCCCAATCAATTTTTGGTGGAACAAAACGCCTTTTTCTTTTTCAATGGCAATCAATCGCAAGTTGAGCTGATCTTTCGTGACAGTGAAGAGGCAATTACATGGGATTTGGATGGTAAGGTGCATGATGCCCGGCAGGCTCCGGCCCGAATGGAGGGGCTTGTTTATGCCTATACCACCTCCATCGATCCGCTTTTGCCTTATCTGCCTAATGGGCAAAGGCGTTTTTTGATCAAAACAAACATTAGTGATGACAAGCAAAAACTAGAGGCCTTGAGTGATCGACTCAGCGAGATAGTAAAAGCGAATGGTGCACGAGTTTCAGGTGTTACCATTCCCGAACCTGGAGAACACATGCACCAGGGCATAGTCGATGGCATTGCCTTTTTGCAGCAATCGGGGGGCATTGTGCTGGCCTTGATGGGCATCATTTTACTATCACTCATTCTGCTCACCTGGATCTTTCCTCAGCTGTCAGACATTGGGGTGATGAAGGCTATTGGTGCCAGCACCAGGCATATCTTCATGAGCTATGTGATAGTGCTGCTGGGTATTGTGTCGCTGGGTGTGCTCATTGGCTTGCCCCTGGGTTATACCACCGCATCGCTGTATAGTGGGGCTGTGGCCTTCTTCCAAAACTTTGAACAAGTGAGGGGTTTATTGCCTATTCCCATTCATTTGCTAGTGATTCTGATCTGCCTTATGATACCACTGGTCTTCGGTGTCAGACCACTGTTGAAGTCTTCCAAAGTCACGGTCATTGAAGCACTGAACAAGGTGTTTTACATACCGCAGCAGGCCATTTTCAGGCTTTCGCAGCAACTAATGAAAGGAGTGAGACTTAAGTACAGCGTCAACAACCTCTTTCGCCAAAGTCAACGCAGCCTGCTCACACTTTTACTGTTGGCAGTGGGGCTGGCATTGTACTTCACAGCCGAGAATGTGGATCATTCCATTCGTGCCGATTTGAAGGAATATGCGCAGACTTCACCCTATGAGGTGGTGGTGTTTTTGCCTGAAAAAATGGATAATGACCAGATTAAATTCATTAATAGGTTGGATTATGTGGAAACTGCAGTGCCATTGGTGAGTCAGCGAGTGTCTTACTTACCGCCAGACCATAGCAAACCTGAACTGTCGGCACTGCGCACACTTTCTACTGCATTTGAAGTACCCAATGATATACTCATCCGCGGGCAAATTGAGATGGACTGCCTTGAATGCGTATATGTAACTGGAGAAGCCATGAAAGAGCAGTTTGCCGGTGTTGAGCTGGGCTCGCCTGTGGACTTGTCTGCCATTGATGGCTCCATCAAAACTTATAGATTCAACGGTGTGGTCAAAGACATGGTGGTAGTGGGCGCACCCTTTGTGAGCTTTGCCAGAGACTTTGAAAGTGGCTTTAATGGAGTGGCTTTTAAGCTAAATGAATCTTCGCTCAATTTGACAGAGATAGCAAACGGTATAGACGATGCTTTTATTGATGAGGGCATCAACATTCGGTCGCTCAACTCTGTGCAGCGCAGGCTGGGAGGCATCATCGGCCATCTGGACCCCAGCTTTCTCATTATCAAAATCACGGGCATTTTCACCATAGTACTGGGACTGATGGGCCTAATCATTGTGCTAAACCTGACGATTCAGGAGAGGACGCGAGAGATTGGTATTATGAAATCGGTAGGTGCACCTTTTCGGAAGATTTCGGCTTTGTTCAGCCAGGAATTTGCTTACATCACCGTTTTCTCACTGGTGGTGGGTATGCTGCTGTCTATTCCGGTAGCCACAGCCCTGATTGGGGTGATCGCTGAAACCATCATCAGGCATCCTGTGCCTTTTAAGAATGATTACCAGGCACTGCTAATGACCGCAGGAGTGGTATTGGCGGTTCAGTTTTTGTTGATCACGATTAATAATCGTTTCAAAATCTCTAAGAACGCGAGGGAGTTGCTGGATCATCATTTTTAAGGTAGCTATCTGTCAGACCACCTTGCTATGAATTGGACCTTTGGGCATCCCCGTTGAGGTGGAGAGATGGTATTTGTAAAGCTGGTCGGTGACAACACCGACCAGGGCGAACATATTTGAGATTCCAAGGAAGGTGTGTAAGGCTGGTCGGTGACAACACCGACCAGGGCGAAAGGTATTGAGGAAGGTGTCCTTCAAAAGGACACCTTCCTTAAAATTGTAGTGATGCTAGGCAAATATCCAGATCGTCAATAAAAGCACCGCAGCACCCAGTAGGCCATAGGCCTGCTTCTTATCAATCTTCCATTTGAGCGCATATACCTTCGGCCCTTCACTGATGGTAATTTGATAGCCTCTCTTTCTGATGGTTTCTATAGTTGGAGGGTGTGCGAACTGCTGAGACAACAGCTTCCGCAAGTCTGCCACCGCACGCGTAAGTGACTCCTCATTTACAATCGTATCAGGCCAAAGTTGCTCCATCAGGTAGCTCCTCGACAAGACTATTCTATCGTCTGTCGCTAATACATAAAGCAAGCGTGCTAACCGTGGCTCCAGCACCAGCGATTTTCCTTCCGGGCTCGCCAATATGCCCAGCTGATCTGAGAGCTGCCACTTGCCAATTTTCAGCACTTCTTGCTTAAGGTTCTTGCCGTTCATTTTCAGTGCGATTGGATGATAATTTCACATTGTTTTCAGGTTAATCGGCCGTCCATAGCCGATTCTTGTGTTTTCTAATTACGCTTTTAAATCAGCACAAACAATTTCTATAACACTGTTTAACAATGAAAAGGCTCACACTCATAACAACACTCTTTTTCCTTTCGATTTGCACTGCTTTTACACAGCAATCGACCATTAAGATTCCTCTGGATTTATCAACAAACCGCCCCATTATTGAGGTAAAAGTTAATGGCAAAGGCCCCTATAGGTTTATATATGATACAGGTTCAGGTACCAATGTCATTGATGGAGCCTTGGCGGAAGAATTGGGACTAAAGCTCGTAGGAGTAGACTCTCTGAGAAGCCAGGGTGATTCCCGACTAGTTTCCAAACGATACGAGGCGGAAGCCATCAGCATAGAGGGCACCAGTCTTTCTAAAAAGAGCACGCTCAATGCCGTGAGTATACGACAAATGGTACAGGTAGACGGCATCATTGGCAATGGCTTTACGGAAGATTACATGGTTACGCTGGATTACCCTCAGTCACAGTTGGTGCTTGAAAAAGCTGAACTACAGGCTGATGATGAGGGCGTAATCCCCTTTTTGCAATTACCACGAATTGTGAACCTCAATATTTCAGTAGATGGCAATATTACTGAGGCCCATTTAGACACTGGGAATCCAAACAGTTTTAGCCTCCCTTATGCTCTGAAGGATAAATTGAAATTCAAGGAACCATTGCAGAAAGGTGGGCAAATCAGGACCCCGGTGGCCACTTACCAGTCATGGCATGGTCAGTTGGAAGGGGATATTATGGTGGGTAACGTGCGCTTTGAAGGCCCGAATGTGGTTTTGGTTGAAGGCTTTGAGCAAGCCAATATTGGCTATAGAGTAATCAAAGACCTGGTGGTAAGTATAGACCGCAAAAACAACCTCATCAGGTTTGCAAAAACAGCGGCTAAGGCTAAGGTAGAAGCTGCAGGAGATGGCACAACCAACCAGTTTACGGGCGATTATGAAGGCGATAGAAAGGTTTATCTGGAAAATGGCGAGATGTATTTGAAGAGAAACAATTTCGTACTCAAGCTGGAGCAATTAGAAGGCGATTTGTACAAAATGGTCTATCATGTACCCGTGAACAATGAATTGCCTAATGTGCGATTTGACAAAGATGCAGGTGGAAAAGTGATCGGCTTGACCTTTATCTTCGAAAGTGGCCGTGAGGACAAGGTGAAAAAGAAATAGCCTATGAATTCATCTACCGATTCGTAGGTTTCATCGGTCGGACCGCTTCAAGCGGTCTGACCGATGTAGGACTCAATTACTACCAGGATTAGCGGTTTGGCTTGCGGTTTCCAGCATGGCATCTAAAGCAGCCCTAGTGTGTACTTCGCCACGTAGAATCACTGCCTCAATTTCTCTTGTGTTGTTAATGTCCTTCAGTGGATTGGCCTTGAGCAGCACCATGCTGGCCAACTTACCTCCTTCAATGCTGCCAAACTCGTCTTCCTTGTTCTGGAAGATGGCCGCATTTAGGGTAGCTGCCTGCAAGGCCTGTAGCGAGGTCATGCCGCCTTCAACCATCAGCTCCAACTCGTCATGCAGGCTGAAACCTGGAAAGCAGTAGGGGTTAGGGTAATCAGTGCCTGCAATGATTTTCACGCCCTTGTTGGCCAATCTGCCCATAAGGCTGAGCTGCTTTTTGTATTTGGCGCGTGATACTTCGTAGAATTCAGGCTTTCTGTCCTTGAACCTGAAGTCATTCTTCGGATTCCAGGTGCTAGTCATAAAAGCAGGCAAGTATTTCATTCGCTCATCATTGGTATAAGTGCTATCGTCCAGGTAAGCGATGCTGCGTAGTACGGTGAGAGTAGGCGAGAGCCACATGTCACTTTCAGCCATGACGGTGGCCAGTGAATCGAACAGCTGCTCATCAAAGTTATCGATCATGATTTCCATGCTCTTCTGGCTGAATGAACTTGGCTGTGAAGCCAGCAGCGCTTGCTCGGCATTGCTTCCCTCCAATATGCCATACATATGCTCACTGCTTTTCATACCCGATGCCATGGCCTCCCAAATATTGATAGAAGGCGGAATGTGCCCGGCAAAAGGGATTCCCTTTTCATTGGCCCTGTCAGCAATGGCCATAAATGCTTCTTTGGTCAGCCTGCTGTATACCTTCAGAAAGTCCACCCCAGAGGCTATTTGCTTGTCTACTTCTGCAACCGCTTCTTCTGCATTGGCCACTCCTGAAGAACCCGGCCAAATGGGAGGCACACCATCAATAATCGCTCCGGCTGAGTAGATGTCGGGCCCTATCATGTCACCTTTGGCTATGCTGGCCCTGGCTGAATTGATTGCGTCCATATTCCCCCACATCTCACGCACACCGGTGATGCCATTGGCGATTAAGAGCGGATTTGAAGCGGTGAAATTCCAGAAATAATGGGTGTGCATGTCCCAAAGGCCTGGAATAAGGTAGCCACCCTTGCCGTCAATGCTATGCTCATTCGTTTCGAGCGACATGCTGCCTTCATAAATAATGCTGATTTTATCACTATCAATGCCCACATGACGGTTGGGCAATACCTCTCCGGTTTTTACATCAATGATGTTCACGTTGATGATCAATAAGTCGTGATCAACCTTTTTGGGTTGGCAGGAGGTAGAAAAGAAGAAAGTGAGGAGTAAGAGGCTCAGAAGCTGTTTCATGAAAAAATCGTTTTGGGAAGCTAAGGCAATTACAATTTAGCTTTTTTGAGTTTTGCCGCAGCGGCATATTAACCCGCTTAGTGGAAGCAGCGGTAACAATCGGTTGGGAGTTACCAGAAAGTGGTGAAGTGGTGATGTGGCGAATTGGTTGATTGAGGAGATAGCCTATCAGGGAGATTGAAGTCTGGTTTTTTGGAATTTGAAATTTGGAGCTTAAGGCTCTTTCTCCTTCATCTTCCAAAGGATGATGATAAACACCAGGCTGGCAATCACAGAAAACGCCAAAAGCAGCAAAGCCAGCATCATCGAATCAGGATCTGAATCGGCAGAAGAACGCAGCAGGAATACTACGCTTACGATCAATAGAAAGGTGGCCAGGCCCAAAGCGGCCCAAATGAACTTGCGAATGGCTGAGAGCATGCGGAGTATCAGAAGTCGATTACGACTCCAATACTAGGCAAAATGCTGCCATTTTCTATACCAGTGATTTCCACCAGGTTTTGTGGTTGCAGAATTTGACCAGTGTCGGTGCGGGCCAAGCCAAACTGTGGTACATCTGGTATTTGCTGCCCAAAGAAGTTTTGCACTTCCAGGAAGATGTCCAGGGTCCAGTTTTTATAATTCCACTTCTTATCTATCCTGATGTCTGTTTGATTGAAACTGTCCAAAGTGACAGTTCCCAATTGGCTGTAATCGAGCACTACTGCAGGGTAGTTAGCCAGGGTTTCTGTCTGATCCACCGGTGCATAAGGCGTTTGGCCCAGGTAGCGCATGCGGGCGCTGAGTTCCCAGTTTTTGCCCCATTTGTAGCCTCCAGTGAAAGTAAGAAGTTGGCGACTGTCCCAGGTGCTGGGCAGGTACACATCTTCATCAAAGGCAGTGTATTCCGACCAGAAGAGGGTATAGGCCAATATGGCGTACCAGTTGTTAGTGAACTTCTTTTGGTAGAGTGCTTCCAACCCGTAGCTACGACCCAGTCCCACACTGGCTACAGGCTCGTTGCCCAAGACGCTAAAATCAGCTCCTTGATTTGCCAGTGATACACCATCGGTAATAGACACAGGGTAGTTGCCATAGCCCTTGTAAAAGCCTTCCAGGGTAATGCGAGCCGACTTGGTCACCAGATATTCCATTCCCAGCACGGCATGGTCGCTACGGATGTATTCGGCATTCTGATTGACGAATTCACCAGCGTTATTTCTGAAACCAAGAATGGTGTATGGAGCGATTTTGTAATACCTGCCTATCGATGCATTAAGTGACCATTTTCTCGCATCATCAAAAGTGTATGAGCCAGAAATGCGTGGGCTGAGGGTAGCAAATAGGTTGTTGCCTTCTGCTGTAAAACCGTTGCCATCCATTCTCAAACCAAAAGAAAGGTTAATGCGCTCGTCTTTGAATGACCTGCTGGCTTGTCCGTACACACCGTAACGGGCAAAGTCAAGTGAAGTGCTGTACTGAAATGCATTCACCCGGTCCAGGGTCTCATTTTGGTAATTGACCAGCTGATAAACTCCCCCTGCGCTGATGGTCCAGTCGGACAGAAACTTGGTGTAGTTGTACCTCAATTTGGTTTCCGATTCTTCTGACACGTTCTGGAAATAGAGGTCGGTTTGATTGACGTTGTCTGTGTATTGGCGGAAGTTGTTTTCCAGCCAGTTATTGCTCAAGGCCACAGTCATAAAACCCGTGCCATCCTTGAAGCGGTTTTTCCAGCTGATGCCAGCCGTGTTGGACCTCTGCCTGATCACCGGAATCTGGTCTTGGGTAGCCTGCTGCTCTTCATCATATTCATCCAGTGCATTTACCCTAAAATCATCCACCGAGCCAATGCCCGTGATAATCAACTCATTGTACTCATCTATTTCGTGTGTCACCTTGTACTGGTAGTCCCAGTAGTCGGGGAGAAAGGGCAGGCCAATCAATTCGAAGAGCAGCTGCAGGTAAGATCTACGTGCCGAAACGATGAAGGAGGTACGGCTGGCCTCATTGTCGCCTTTGAAAAGAGGCGCTTCCAGAGTAAGAGCTGTTTCACTGCTTCCCACCCTGATGTTGGTTTTCATCTCGCGGTTGTTGCCATTGCGCTGGTCAAACTGAAGCACACCAGAGAGCACATTGTCATACTGCGCACCAAAGGCAGAGGTGGAGAGTGTTACCCCTTCAAAGAAACTGACATTGAGCAGCCCAACGGGGCCACCGGCACTTCCCTGGGTAGAAAAGTGGTTGATGTTGGGTATCTCAATACCATCGAGGTAGTACACGTTTTCATTGGGCGCTCCACCGCGAATGATCACATCATTGCGGAAGCCACCAACGGAACCTGACACTCCGGGCAGCGATTGTACTACCTTGGCTATGTCGTTGTTACCACCAGGGTAAGTGGCTATTTCTTCGGCAGAAAGCCGCTGGATGGAGAGGGGAGTCTCTTCAATTTTCTCGAACGGATTGGCGGTAATCACCACTTCCCCCAATTCGCTTACGGCTTCTTTGAGCTCAAAATTCAGGTCGGGTGTGCCACCAGAACGTACCACCACATTGTATTTCACCACCGTTTCGTAGCCTACAAAAGAGGCTTGTACCGAATAAGTTTTAGCTGGAATGTTGGAGATGCTGAAGAAACCCTTGTCATTGGAAATGGCCCCCAGTTGTGTGTTGAGCAATTGGATGGTGGCTCCGGGAATCGTTTCTCCGGTTTTGGCATCGGTTACGGTTCCAGAGAGTGTTCCCTGCCCTTGAAAGGCAAGGCTGTAAAAACTGCTCAATATCCCCACGAGCAACAGCAAGACTTTAGTCTTCATCAATTTTCTTTTGTCGTTTCAGGTAGTACGACAATATGAACTCCCAGGGAAATTAACTGTTTTAATTTCTTTCAATTTCTGTTGAACCGCCTTGCTTTCGACTGGTCAACCTACGCCAGAGTTGGGCAGGCAGCATCGGCTCTATGAGTTGACCTAAATAGCTGCGTGGAGATGCTTCTTCGAGTCCAAAAGCTTCGGGTTCTTGACCAGGCTCCTTATAGGTGCCGAAAAGGATATCCATCAGGGGTGAGAGATTGGCGTAATTTCCGGCCCTTCGGTCTTTGTCATGATGCCAGTGATGTATTTCGGGTGAACCAATTAGTTTTTTGAGTGGACCCAAATTGAACCGCACATTAGAGTGGATATAAATGGCCCAAATGCCTCTGAAGGCAATAAATCCTGCCAATGTTTCCAATGGAAACCCTAAAGCAAAGGCAGGCAGATTAATCAAACCTATGGTGTACAAAGAGTCCAATGGATGCTCTCGATGTGCAGCAAGCCAGTCAAGATGTTCAGCACTGTGATGTACCTTGTGGAAGCGCCAGAGAAAAGCAGAATGATGCTGGAGTCTGTGCCCCCAATAAATGAGGAAATCGGAAAGGAAGACAACTTCTACTATTTGCAGCCAAAGGGGTTGGCTTGCTAGGGCCTGTTGAAAAGAATTGGGCACCCAATCAGAAATGTACTCACCAGCAGATGAAAGCAGACCTAACACCAAGGCTGCCCAAAGCAGGTATTGCCCTAGAAAAAAGCAAAAGTCCAGAAATAGTCGAGGCCTTAAGATGCTTTGCCCCGGTTTGGCAGGAAAAACCTGTTCCATAGGGATGAACACCAACGATAAGAAGGCCAGACTTAATAATGTGTCTCTAGTGGCGGTTAACCAATCCATTATTATTGTTCAAGTGCTTTACGTGCAGAATCTATCAGGAGATATTGTTTGATGGCTTTTTTGAAATTTGCTTCAGGACTCTGACCATCTTTGATCACTAGAGATTTAGACGATGGAAATGCAAGTGAAAATACTGGTGGCTCATAATACTTCAGTACCGAATCAATAGGGATTTCCAAGCCGTTCTCTGTAACGATCATGGTTTTTTCCAGGTTAAGATGTCGGATAGGGATTTCCTTGTTGGAGGAACTTCTGTAAATGACAAATGCTGTGATAAGCGCTATGAACGATAAAACGGTTAAAATCTTCTTCATAAGAAAATGCTATTTGATTTTACGTTGCCTTCTTAAATCAAGTTCTATTCACGATAAATCAGCTCAACTATCTCATTTCAGCTTTCTTGCTCTTTCGGGCATCCAAAGAATAGAAAAAACGGGCATAGAAAATCAACTCAGAATAGTCATCGAAATCGAACTGTACATTGACGGGAATCATTTCGAAACCTAGTCGACCACTATTAGGTACAAAGCGAAGGCCTACATTGATAGCCAGTCCAGGGTGGAACTGCGTTTCGTTGCGGGGCAAATCAGTGCCGGGTCGTACAGGGATGATTTGAGAGCCAATGATTTCCCCCCATGTGTAATTGACCACCGCTCCACCTCCTATAAAAGCCGCAAACCGGTTTGACTGGATGAAATCGTGATTAAAGATACCCCTGAGAGTAATGGCGGTGTAATTAGCATCGCCAATGTCTTCCACACAATTGTTGTTGTAAGAGCCAAAGGTCAGATCAGGTGAAAAGCGCAGGTTCTGCTTTTTCAATGTCTTTTGCCAGCCGGCATTCACCAGCACCCCGCAGCCATTCAGTGGGCCTTGTGAACCGAAGTAGCCTGAACCAGCTCCCAGGTGTAGTGATTGTTGGACAATGTTTTGCCCATTGGCCTGAAAACCCGTACTGATCATTGCCAGGAAAACCAAGGGCTGCAAAGTGCTACAAAGACGTGACAAGATGGACATCAGAATACTTTAAAGAAACGGAATTGTAAAAAGGCTTCAGCCGATCTGGAAGTATGGACATGCGCATTGAAAGGTACAAATTCAAATCCCAGGTCTTTGGTTTTAGGCTCAAAACGAATGCCGACATTTAATCCTAAGCCAACATCAAAAATTGTGTCTTCTACTGCTGGAATCGGTATTGGCCCATTAAAATCGCCCCCTGCTGTACCCGTGGTGAGGTTGATAACAGGTCCTATGCCTGCAAAAAATGAAAAGCGTCTTTTCCTTAATACATCATAATTGCCAATGGCCCTGAGGCTAATGCTTTTAAAGTCCATTGGTCGTTGACCTGAGCCCGTGTTGAAATTGCTCGACATCAGGCTGGCACTATAGCTATACCGCAGCCTCGCATTCTTCTTATACTCATAACCTAAGGTCAAGAAGGTGCCACCACTGTCAAAACGAGTATCGCCCCCATGGGCACCCAGGCCAAAGCCAAAGCCAATGCTTCTTTGAGCATAAAGACTGTCAGTTTGAGCAAAGGAGTAATGAACAGCACAAAACAGCAAGAATAAGAATACGAACCACCTCTTCATAGACTTAAAATCAGGCCTTTTGAAAGATCTTCTTGTCCGCCACGAATGTACCGAAGGGTAGCAAGGAAGCGATGCCTGCCAGGAACATGGTTTTGAATGACCACTTTTTTTCTAAAGTAACCAAAAGTACCCAAACACAATAAGCGACAAAGAGAACGCCATGAGCAAGCCCCACAGGGTGGGTAGGTTCGGGGATGTTCCAGATGTATTTTAAAGGCACGCAGATGCCTACAAGCAGAAGGTAGCTGATGCCCTCCAAAAGGGCGAGCAAACGAAGAAATTTCAGGTGGTTCATTAGCTTTACTTATTGTGTGCGAATTACCACAGTTCCGGCCATATAATCATGAACTGCACGCCTTTTTGCATTGGTAAGCATGGTAATAATTTCCGCCAGCAACCAGAGGGTAGAAATATTCATTACAAAGTCAATCTTGGTATAATTCAGGTCAAAGCTAATGACGGCAATATTGGCCACAAAGGTTACCAAAATTAAGGCTATCGGCACCAGGTCTCTCATAAATGCTCTGCGAAAACCAATGGCGCCCTCATCGCTGTTTCGGACCACTTTCACGCGCATGGCCATTTTACCAAGTGTTTGGCCATATTTAGCATGCATGATTACATAATAAACATAGACTAAGAGGTCAAAAATGAGGTCGTAGTACCAGGTAAGCACCAGGTCATCTATGACAGCCGCAAAACCAAAAGTGGGCAAGGCAAAGACGGCCATTAAAACTAAACCGTCAAGGATTCCCGCTAAAAACCGAGGCCAGAAGGTGTTGTACTTATTGGGTGCTGCACGCCTCTGCCTCATCGTTTCCCAGCCCTTTCTGAGCCGTTCTTCGTAACCAAAAATTTCTTCAGTGGCCTCGTTGCGTCTTTCTAATTCCCAGATGGCCGCTAGCCTGTAAGCTTCGGCTTGGGTTTCATCTTCAACTATAGCCCTGAGCAGCTGTGAATCCTTTTGTGAGGCTAATTCGCTGTATTCGTTTACTTTATCCATAATGATCGACCCCTAAAACTAAGGGCTGTTTCCAGAAAAACCACAGTAATCCGAAAGAATTCCCATTGGTTTTGTTGGGCTTTATGGGTAAAATGGTGAAACCTTATTCTGACCATGCAATTACGTCTACTGATAACCCTCCTCAGTTTCTTTACCATCCTTTCTTCTCAAGCCCAAAAGGTTCCTGCCACCGCTTATCAGGAGCTGGATTATCGAATGATTGGGCCATTCAGAGCAAGCCGTACGGTAGGGGGCACTGGAGTACCCGGTCACCCCAACCTCTTCTTTGCAGGGGTAAACAATGGGGGTGTATGGAAGACCGATGACTATGGCCGTACCTGGGAACCCATTTTTGACGATGCTCCTACCGGTTCGGTAGGAGATGTGGCTGTATTTCCGCCCAACCCCGACATCATTTATGTAGGTAGTGGAGAAGGCCTGCACAGGCCCGACCTTGGTGTGGGTGACGGTATTTTCAAAACCACCAATGGTGGCAAAACCTGGCAGCACATAGGCCTGGAAGATATTCAGCAAGTCGGTAGGCTAATAGTTCACCCGACTAATTCAGATATTGTCTATGTAGCCGGACTGGGGCATCCATACGGTGCGAATGAGCAACGAGGTGTCTTTAAAACCACAGATGGTGGTGACACCTGGGAGAAAATTCTCTATATCGATCAGAATACAGGCGCCATACAAGTAGAGTTTGACCCCAACAACCCTGAGGTGCTCTATGCCGATATGTGGGAGCATAGGGAAGGCCCATGGGAAAATGCAAGATTTTCAGGTACCAAAAGTGGCTTATATAAGTCAACAGATGCCGGTGCTAGCTGGAAGCAACTGACTGGCGGTCTGCCCGGGGTAGAACAGGGAGTAGGAAGAATAGGAGTAGGCATTGCTCCTAGTAATTCTCAAATACTTTATGCCTCGGTAGACGCGCGACAGAATGGAGGCATTTACAAAAGTACCGATGGCGGAGAAAACTGGACCCTGGTCAATACCCAGCGCAGACTCTGGGGCCGTGGCGGAGACTTTGCCGAAATCAAAGTACACCCTAAAAACCCGGACCGCATTTACGTGGGCAATGTGGCCTCTTATACCTCCGGTGATGGAGGTAAAAGCTGGATGTCGCTGAAAGGAGCCCCCGGAGGTGATGATTATCACCGCATTTGGATCAACCCGAACAACCCGGAAATCATGCTCTTTGTGGCCGATCAAGGCGCTGTGGTTACCGTCAATGGTGGTCGCACATGGAGCAGTTGGTACAACCAGCCCACCTCGCAGCTCTATCACGTAACCACCGACAATCAGTTTCCTTACTGGGTATATGGTGGCCAGCAGGAGAGTGGCGCCATAGGCATTGCCAGCCGTAGCAATGGAGGGCAGATCAGCTTTCGTGAGTTCATGGGGGTAGGCTCAGACGAGTATGCCTATGTGGCTCCAGACCCGAAAAATCCTGACATTATTTATGGGGGCAGGGTCATGAAATTCAATAAGAAAACCGGCCAATCTCAGAATGTGGCACCCGAGGCCCTGAGGTCCGGCAAATACCGCATTGTGCGCACCATGCCACTATTGTTTCATCCGGCCGATGATAACATGCTGCTCTTTGCCACCAGCGTACTTTGGAAAACCACCAATGGCGGTGATGGCTGGGAGGTCATCAGTCCAGACCTGAGCAGGGAGCAGCCAGAAGTGCCTGAGAGTATTGGCGACTTCCGTACCGAGGCCATGAAGACCATGCCACGTAGAGGCGTAATTTACGCAGTTGGACCATCGCCCTTGGATGTTAACACCATTTGGGCAGGCACTGACGATGGTTTGATGCACCTGACAACCGATGGCGGCAAAACCTGGAAAAACGTAACCCCACCAGCCCTCAAAGCCTGGGACAAGGTATCGCAGATTGATGCCAGTCATTTTGATAAAAACACAGCCTATATCGCTATCAATGCCATTCGCAAGGATGACATGAAGCCTTATGTATACAAAACCACGAATGGTGGAGAAAGCTGGGAATTGATCACAGCGGGCATGAACCCGAACGGCCCTGTAAATGTGGTGCGTGAAGACCCAATCGCGCCCGGTTTGCTCTATGCAGGTACTGAGCGTGAGGTCTATTTCTCGGTAGATGATGGTGCCAATTGGCAGAGCCTGAGAAACAACATGCCGGCCACCTCTGTGCGTGATCTGGTGATCAAAGATAATGACCTGGTGGTGGGTACACACGGCCGCTCTATCTGGATTTTGGACGACATTGCTCCACTAAGGCGAATGACGGAAGCAATGAAAGAGAAGGCCTATTTCTTCTCGCCTTCTGATGCCTATCGGGTGCGCGACAACATGTTTTCTGACACCCCCTTACCACCGGAAGAGCCTACCGGTGAAAACCCACCTGATGGGGCCATTTTCGACTATCACCTGACAGCAAAGGCACAGCTTGTAAAACTGATCATCAAAGACATTGGCGGCAGAATTGTGAGAGAATATAGCTCAGCCGATCAACCTGAAGAAGTGGATACCACCGCTTTGGCACATCCTACCTATTGGATCAAACCGGAGAGATTTCTCTCCACTGAGCCGGGGCATCATCGCTTTATCTGGGATTTAAAATACACGCCACCTAAAGGTGCCAGAAGACAGTTTTCCATAGCTGCAGTGCAAGACAGAACGCCTAGTGGACCGCATGGGCCTAGGGTAATACCAGGTGAATACTGGGTGGAGCTAACAGTAGATGGTGAGGTCTTTGAAAAAGGTATCCGCATTCGGATGGACCCAAGGGTAACCGTGAACAGCCGTGCCCTACAAACACAAACCGACTTTAGCAAAGCTTGCTATGACGCTTATCATGAGCTTGAAGAGTTTAGAGTAACCATTGACGGTATGTCCAGGCCTTCTGAGCAGCTACTCGCCTTCAGGGGAAATGGCAGTGCGGGCGACCCCGATACCATGTATGGCAGCATCACCCATACGCCAGTCGACCGTGAAACGGTGGTTGGTCTACAGCACAAGTTCCTCTTTATGATGAACCTGCTACAGTCGGCCGATGTGATGCCCACCCAGCAAACCCAGGCGGGAGTGAAAGAGCTTCAGAAGACTTTGGAGGGGATGAAGGCACGTTGGGAGAGGCTGAATTAGCTAAGAAAATCCTCAGAGTTACTCGCAGAGGACTCTGGGATAAAGGTTCAGGGTTTTCCGTGGATACTTCTTAGCTACAAAAGAGTTTGATTCCCCACCCAATCACCCAGAGCTACCGCACATAAAACTAAACCTGTGCATTTGTGGCGAAGGCCTTAGCATTGAGTTATTATTGGTAATTACTGAACTGATGAAAAAACTGAAACAGACTTTCATGCCTGTTTTCCTTATGGCTGTATTCTGCCTAAGTGTAAACAGCCAAGCCCAGGACAAGCTGAAAAACATGCCCGGTTACGACCGGCACGCTGAAATAGCCCCGAAAATACGGACATCCGTGAAGCGCGGAGACCTGAGAGTAAAATGGAGTGAAGATGGATCTTCTTTTGAGTACTCAAAGGAAGGCCGTCAATATCGCTATGATGTAAAAAAGAAGGAGGCCACCGATATAGGCAAGGCTGTGCGACCTGAGAGAAGAGGCAGGGGCAATAGGCCAGCCAGAGGCAGGCAATATGCTTCGGCCATGTCTCCCGATGGTGCAATAAAGGCCTTTACCAAAGACCGTAACATGTACCTCAGCGATGCTGACGGCAATAATGTAATGACCATCACCACCGATGGAAATGATGACAACCAGGTGAAATATGGCATTGCTACCTGGGTTTATGGAGAAGAATTGAGGCAAACCACTGCCATGTGGTGGTCTCCTGACAGCAAGAAAATTGCCTTCTACCGTTTCGAAGAAAAGTATGTAGACAAATACTATGTTTTGCTCAATCAGGTAGACCTCTATGACTCCCTCGAAGTCATGTCTTATCCTAAAGTTGGCGCTCCCAATTTGCCGGTCGATCTGATGGTATATGACCTGGAAACCAAGAAGATTACCAAGTTCGATACCCGCGATGGAAAGCCATTTGAAGATGGACCTGTGGGTACCTACCTCTACGGAATGGACTGGACACCTGATGGCAAAGAGCTGCTGTTTCATAGCACCAATCGCAAGCAAGACATCATGGAATACAGAGCCGGTGATCCCAATACAGGTAAAACTCGTTTGGTGGTACGCGAAGAATGGTTGCCGAGCTTTACCAGAAATACACCTGAAATCAAGGTGCTGGAAGATGGTCAGCGCTTTATTTGGGCTTCAGAACGCACTGGGTTCAATAATTACTACCTGTATAACTTCAATGGAGAACTGATCGCACCGCTTACTCAACATGGGTTTGAGGTGGTGAGCATGGTGAAGGTAGATGAGAAAGCTGGTGTGCTCTATTACATGGCACGCAGTGGTGAAAACCATATGAAAATGCAGTTGCACCGGGTAAAACTGGATGGTACTAAAGATACCCGATTGACTGACCCTGCATTTCACCATACAGTGACTATTTCCAATGACAACAAATACTTTGTTGACATATCTCAGACCCATGACATTGCACCTTTCACCAATCTGAAAAATATGAAGGGCAAAGTAGTGGCCGAGCTGGAAAAGAGCGATATGTCAGGCTTTGATGCCCTTGGCCTGAAAAAAGTTGAGGCCTTTACCTTCACGGCCGCAGATGGCAAAACAGAACTGCATGGTCTGTTGCATTTCCCTTCCAACTTCGATCCCAGCAAAAAGTATCCGCTCTTACTGGCCAACTATGGAGGTCCGGCCACGAACGAATTCAGAGAGACATTTACGCTACCTAGTCAATTGACCGAGTATGGCTTTCTGGTGGCC